>Ga0247722_10000683_pt1 | contig 20020 bp, 19 predicted proteins | sample MSEWelMarce3H_FC_FD_189094 | JGI IMG/M metagenome (GOLD analysis project Ga0247722, IMG submission 189094) | Subsurface sediment microbial communities from gas well in West Virginia, United States - MSEEL Well Study Marcellus 3H_FC | ecosystem: Environmental > Terrestrial > Deep subsurface >... | reverse complement strand
TGTTTGTGGATCTCCGGAATAAGAATTTACCCAACTTATACCAAAATCTAAAATACTCATTATATACAATTATATGAGTATTTATATTTACACCGGGTATAAAATTAAGTAATTAAAAAAAATATGAAAAAATAGGACTCCAAAGAAATCGTAAAATTGAAAAAATATTAAATCTGTTACTGTGAAATCATAAATACAAAACAACAAAAGTTTTAGAACACATATAAAGCCAAAGCACTACTAGTACTATACAAGAAAAGATGTCCTCCACTAAGTCTCAACCTATTGTCCTTGATGTTAACGCCTGGGTCCCTGATGCAATTCGCTTCACTCCCCCCAAGGTAAACGATAAGCAAGGAAAGTCAATCAATATTATCAGCAATCAAACCGGTCGTGGTCTCCACATTTCGTCGCCCTTGTTAACTACCTGGGGTATCAGCGATTTCGTAGACCAGCAGACCGGTGTTTCCGACGGAAAGTTCAGCATCTCGCTCACTTTCCCCAACGAGGAGTATGCCACCAAGAATTCCAGTATGTTTTTAGATAAGATCAAGGCATTTGAGACTGCGATTTTGAACGAGGCAGTCAAGAACTCCGAGTTGTGGTGGGGTGAGAAGCTGACTTTAGATATCCTCAAGTACAGTTTCTTCCCGGTCCTCAAGTTTCCCAAGATTAAGGGAACCAAGAAGCCCGATATGTCAAAGAGTCCCACTATCAGCGCCAAGGTGCCTTTCTACGAGAAGGACAACCGATGGAATGTTGAGTTGTACGATACCAATGGCACTTTGATATTCCCTTGCGACAATGACGAGATGACTCCTGCTCACTTTGTTCCCAAGCTCAGTAATGTTGCCTGTGTTTTGCAGTGTGGCGGTATTTGGATTGGTGGCAAGGGATGGGGAGTTACCTGGAAGTTGGTTCAGGCGGTAGTTAAGCCCAAGGAGGTTGTAAGCGTATTTGGCAAGTGCCACATCAAGTTGTCAGAAGACGAGAAGAACACAATTGAGAATCACGATGTGGAGGCCGAGGAGGAGGTTAACTCGGTGCCTGCGCCTGCACCTGTATCAACTATGGTTGAGGACAGCGATGAGGAAGAGGAAGCACCTGCACCAGTAGTTGTTGCAAAGCCTGCAGTTGTTGAGAAGCCTGCACATGTAGCTGCTGCAAAGCCTGCGGCTGTTGTTACAGAGGAAGCACCTGTAGTTGAGAAGAAGATTGTGAAGAAGGTTGTAAAGAAGGCAGCTTAAATAAATGAAAAGGAAAAATAAATAGAAAAAGGTAAGTATATATATTTGTGTTTTTTTTCATTTTTATTTTTACAAAAAATATTCAAATACTTTTTTTTTAAAATGCTTTTTTTTTAAAATACTTTTTTTTTAAAATACTTTTTTTTAAAAATGCTTTTTTTTAAAAATGCTTTTTTTTTAAAATGCTTTTTTTTTAAAATGCTTTTTTAACAAGTAATGATATAATGAAGGGAACAAACAAAAAGAACAGACGCAATTTAAAAAAAACGGTCAAACAATTAAATTGCAGTCCGCTCGTAAAAAACAAAAAAGTGGTTTCCAATTCTTGTATGACATCAGAAGTCCTTTTAAAGATTCGCGACGAATACAACAAAGATCACGACAAAAAAATCGTAGCAACAAAACCCGCGCTCATTTGGCATGAACTGCGGATGAAACTGGATACCAAAGATGAGAGAAAATGGGTGAACGAAATTGACGACCCCCAGTTGCGCTCCCAAATCAAAAAACAGCTTTTTGCTCCCGAGTCCCCACCGGAATGGTTGAAAAACCCCAATGAATGGCTCACCAATTTTGACATTGATATGGTGATGGAGCAGTACGAAATGGAAAACAAAGATTTCAAATATTTAGGAACAACCCCGATTGATTACGATTATATTGTGGATACTCAAACCCACACGTGTGTTGAAGATGACCTTTGCAAATTCAATTTGAAAGAACTGATGAGCCAAGGCAAGCAACGGTTTGCATCCGTATTCAATTTAGATAAACATGACCAGTCTGGGTCACATTGGGTCTCGGTGTTCATTGATGTGAACAAGCACATCATAATGTTTTTTGACAGCGCGTCCGGGTCAGTGCCAAAGAAGATAACCAAGTTTATTAATGATGTTAAGGAACAGGGATTGAAACAAAACATCGTGTTCAAATACATTGCAGGTAAAAAGAGACATCAAAGTGGTGGAACCGAATGCGGGGTATACTCAATCCATTTTATTATTCAGATGTTGGCACAGCCGGACAAAGCGATGCAGATTTTTTTATACGGAAAAATTCCAGACAAGGAAGTAGAGAAATACCGAAAAATATATTTCAATGACCCTGAAAATGTATAGTAATATATATAATGGTTAAAACAGTTAACAAAAAAAATAAAAGAAACAATAAAACCAGTAAAAAGCTTAGCGGTCACAAGCTTAGCGGTCACAAGCTTAGCGGTCACAAGCTTAATGGTCACAAGCTTAACGGAGGCAACCCACTCTTTATAAAAACAGTCGCCCAATATAAGGACGGCATTTTGGTGAAATATATTATTCAGCAAAACAAAATGGATAAGGGTCAGCAAGAAGGGTATGCAAAATTGCATAAAGTATTTTACCCTTTAAACGAACCTTCCGACTTTTTGGACATTTTCAAAATTGACCCAAAGAAAATGAAACTGTTGACCAAACCTTTTTTTTCACCATCTAATTCAAACAATAAACCAGATGAAGAAGAATCCCAAACAATTGTCATTAATAGTTTGAACGACAGAGAAGATGTTCGTGTTGCAAATCAAATCATTCAAAACATAAATAATGATAAGACAATTCCCAAATCTTCACAAAAATATGATGGCGATATACCTACGTTTATCCAAGAGTATAAGAAATTGATTGAAACCCACAAAAATATCTTTTTGTATAACGTGGTGGATTCTACCAAAGGACGAAAAATGTTGAATACACCCGTGTTTTTAAATATCATTGGGAAAAAGTATGGATATATTACCGACGAATTACCAGATTTGGATGATCTTGAAAAACAAATGGCCGCACCTTCAATGGCAGCCATAAATAGTGTACAAAATGCATCAGCAGCAGCAGGACCAGCTCTGATTTTAAAACCCGCCGTTGTCCCCAAACATATATTGTTCTCCAAAAGATTAAAACAATTTATTGCTGCTTCTAAAGCATAATAAAAGCCTTTTCTCTCAATACCTTGTGTGGAAACATCCAATTTATAAAGTAATATGCGCCCGTGGTTTTTTCAAGGAGTCCGTTCATCATTTGCACAATGGTTTCGTTGTGGCCGATGTCGTCAATCCATATCATTTTGTAATCCAGGTTTCGTTTTTGCAATTTGCGTAAACATTCCAGGAAACCTTGGAAAAATAGATCCGATGTGAGTCCATTGTTAATAGACGCGACTAGACGGAGTCCTTTTTTTACCTGAATGGCTTTTTCTCTAACAACAGTTTTCTTATTAACGTCTTTTGTTTTGTTAACGCCTTTGTTAACGTCTTCATCGCCTTCTTTATCGCCTTCTTTATCGCCTTCTTTATCGCCTTCTCGGTCGGCTACGCCTTTTTCATAGAGTGTATGTGCATCCTCTATGAAATACATCGCTAATACGTTGCCTTTCTCGCAAAACGCATACACAAACAATATCTCTCCATCAATCCTGGATTTGATTGCACCAATGTCAATTGCAACAACAAAATCGTAGAGAACATTCGGTTTGAATAATCTGTGCACCGTATCAAACATAATTGCCCAGTTCTGCCGATAGACCTGAACAATGTTCCGTACTTTCTGTTTTGTCTTGCTTACATTTATTTGGAACAAACTCGTAGAGAAAGATAGGATAGGAACCGCGCCTTCGCATTTACCAACATCTTTTTTCAAAAGTCCGATGCGCACATCTGGATTGTGTCTGCGCACGTTGTAGTCATGTGTGGATATCAGATTGCGACTGATATTTTTTAATTTATAGGCGCGGTCACACGCAATATACGTCAAATAATTGGCACACCGATATTCATTGGCTGGATGATAAAAAGTGCGTACTGGATATGATGCAATACAACCCTTGGGTTCGGGAAACAATTGGATTTCCACATTGGTGCTCAAGATGTCAATTTGTTTTTCAGAAGACTTGCCAGTAGAGACATAGTTTTTTTCATTGTAAAATGAGAGAAAGGGGGTGTCAAAATGCCCGCTAAAACGGGCTTTCACGTCTTTCTCTACGATTGTGTATAAAAAATCATCCGCTTCAATATAAAAACACTGGAGCAGTTCTGCAAAATATTTTATATAGGTGTCGTTCAGTTCATGATAACTTATGGTTTTTATTTGGATAGCATTAGAGAACTTGTTTTTATAGGGGAAAAGTTGCATTTCTCTACTGGACCTTGAAAAAACATTGTGGTAATCGTAGGTGTGATAGACCGGCATGTGTGCCCAGAATGGATATTTGATGCAGATATAGAAATACCGGACGACCAAGAATAAAAGTATTCCATAAAATACAATCTCTTGGACATACATTTTTCTCTATGCGCAGATTCTATTCTTGCAAAATTGAACTTATGCGGAAACAAAATGATAAATACATACTATCATATTGTTTATTACTTATCATTTATTGAAAAAATGCAAACCCGAAGTCAAACCAGAAACTTATTACTTGCATTAGCGAATGCTTTAACCAATACGCCAACAAAGGAGGTGACTAAGAAGGACCCACCAACGAAGGACCCGCCAACGAAGGACCCACCAACGAAGGACCCACCAACGAAGGTGTTACCAATGCGGATTCTGCCCGACACTATTAAAAATGTTTCGTATGACTCCGAATACACATTGTATATGCCCCAATATCTACAAAAACCTTTATACGACGTGGATATTGATTTTGACGAAGCAAGCGAGGCCTGGCGAGCCAATAAAATCTCCATCGGAAATGGCCAGTATAAATACAAGAAACGTGTTAAATTTTAGATCCATATCTCTCATTGAACATCTTCAATCGTTTAACAGAATTTAGATATTGCATAATTGGCATGATGTATTTTTTTTCCATTTCGGAAAAATTAATAATTTGTGAAGTACTTTTTCCAGCGGTTGAATTTAATTTTTCTTCCTCCTCATTTTTTATTGCGGTTATTTGCATCATTGAAAGTTGGGTTCCAGCGCGTTTTGAAAAATCAATGGTTAAATGTCCACGATTTGGTTCTCTATTATTATTTTGTTTAAAATATATTTCTCCAAGTTTTTCTTCGCTCATTTCTTTTACACCATTGCGCATTTTAAATGTGCAATCTGCAGCACCTTGCTCACTCATAACTGCCGACAAAGTCGGCGTTTTGATTGTGCAAAGGTGTAAATCAATGCGTGGAACCGGTACCAAATCAAAACTGGATAATTTTCTTGAAATGTATTCCGCAAAAACGGGGTTTAATTTCCAATACCCACCGCCAATTCTTAAACTCAACATTGCTTGCCATTCATATAAAAAATAATTTAAAAATCTTGTAAATCCTTCATTCAAAATATTGTCAATCTCCTTTGCAATACGCTCATAATTAATAACAATTACTGTGGATGTTTTGGATTTTTCGTATTTATTTTTCTCAATAAATTCTTTAATTGTTATAGAACGTTTTTCGTCAAACAAGCTTTTTTCACTTTCTTCAAGAATGATTGGATAATCGTCTATCAAATCGCTAATCCATTTGGGTTGCTTATCTGTGCCTGAAAAATCATCCTTTTTATTCATAATAAATGCCATTTTTATCAAAAAACCATCGCTTTTATCCTCTAAGTATTTGGGCATTGTTGAACTCTCTTTTATACCGGCAATCGGAAACCAAGACCCCGTAAAAATTTCAGAATTCTTATTGCTTCTGCCAGTAGTCCTAAAGAAACATATATTGGGATTTGGCCACAATGCGTGATTATTTACTGGTATGCTTACGAGCAACCGATATGAATCTCCACCCTCATGCAGAATAAATGAATTTATACTGGCGGTTAGCGCAGATAAAGAACTTGACGATTTTGAACTTGGCGATTTTGAACTTGACGATTTTGAACTTGACGATTTTGAACTTGGCGATTTTGATTTTGACGATTTTGAACTTGGCGATTTTGATTTTGACGATTTTGATCTTGCAGTCCTAGCTCTTGCGGTAGAAACACGTTGCAACATTTCACCTTTTGGTTCGCAACGCTTTGTTTCTTTATTATAATGTTCTCCTTTTGGACAACGTTTTCGGATTTCGCTCATTTATTTATACAATATCGGTATAAATAAAACAAATTATTTGTTGAATTTCTTGATAATAAATATATCAAAATCGCTCAAAAAATCTTTCCCATAAAGGTCGGATGACATTGACCGATAATGGTCGGATGAAAGATGCCGATAGTGGTCAATGTATTCATCCGGCGTGAAATCGTGATCCAAAGTGAAAAGCGTCATTCGGATTTTTTTCTGGTTGTACCAGTATGTTTTGCGGATACTTTTTGCATCGTCCTCCTCCATAAAATCATTGATATAGTCCTTGAATGAACGCTTGTCCATTTTTTGCACATTCTCTTCATGGTCTTCCACTTCGTACATGACTTTTTCCATTTTTATTAAACGAAATAGTTGGAAAATCTTTATTCTCTTTTGCAAAGTATACGACGCAAAGTATACGACGCAAAGTATACGACGCAAAGTATACGACGCAAAGTATACGACGCAAAGTATACAGACGCAAAGTATATTTTGCAAACAATATAAAAATATTGTCCCTAGAATATATAGAAAAACATAAATTTAAAAATGGTATTAACAACCGACAACAACAATTATTCAAATGATTCAAAATACGAAGAGTATTTTAAATTATTTAATTATGAACTGAGCCCATTTCAAAAACACGCAATCCAAGGCATTGTGGATGGGAATCACGTATTGGTTACAGCGGCAACCGGTTCCGGAAAAACATTACCCGCGGAATTTGCAATCCGGCATTTTACGGATTTGGGTAAACGCGTCATCTATTGTTCGCCCATCAAAGCACTTTCCAACCAAAAGACGTTTGATTTTACACAGAAGTATCCGGACATAACTTTCGGTTTATTAACCGGCGATATCAAAACAAACCCGACTGCACAGGTTCTCATAATGACAACCGAGATTCTAATGAACCAGTTATTCACCCAATCTGGAAACCGAACCGAATCGTCGCTTTCCTTTTCAATGGACATAGAGAACGAATTAGGGTGCGTGGTTTTTGACGAGTTCCATTACATCAATGACGAACACCGTGGCCACGTGTGGGAACAATCAATATTGATGCTACCGCAACACGTGCAGATGGTGATGTTGTCGGCAACGTTGGATGACCCGGTCAAGTCGGCCCGGTGGATTGAAGACCGAAGTGACAAGCTTAGCGACAAGCTTAGCGACAAGCTTAGCGACAATCTTAACGACAAGCTTAACGACAAGCTTAATAAACAGGTCGTGATTTGTTCTACAGACAAGCGCGTCGTGCCATTGACCCATTATTTGTATTTGAATGGAACCGAGGGTTTTTACAAGAAGATGAAGGACAAAGACACGGAAGCGAGGTTTCGCAAATCCGTGGACAAATGTTTGCCCATCCGGTCTGCAGACGGGGTTTTCAATGAAACCACATACAAAGAAGCCAAAAACGTTCTGGATGCATTGTCGGGAAACGACGTGTTTCTCAAACGCAAAACGGTTTTGAACAATTTGTTTGCACATCTGAGAGACCAAGATATGTTGCCTGCGATTTGTTTTGTTTTTTCCAGAAAAGCGGTGGAGCAGTGCGCCGAAGAAATCACCGTTCCTTTAGGAGAACTACGTTCCCCTATGACCCCTCCTTTATCAAATAAACCTGAAAAGGAAGTATTAAAAGGCGAAAGCTTTGCTGGAAACCATGGGTTTCCTTTAGATGACACTCATAATCCGCATTTAGTCAAATCGGAATGCGAATCCATTCTGAAACGTCTCCCAAACTGGAGAGAATATCACGGACTGCCCGAATACCAGAATTTGGTGAGACTTTTGGAGAAGGGAATCGGAATCCATCATTCGGGAATGGTCCCAGTGTTGAGAGAAATTGTAGAATTCATGATTTCCAAGAAATATATCAAGGTTCTTTTTGCAACCGAAAGTTTTGCCATTGGATTAGACTGCCCCATTAAGACCGCAGTCTTCATCAATTTGAAGAAATACGACGGCGGAGATTCGCCCAGATACCTTTTGCCCCACGAATATACGCAGATGGCCGGTCGCGCAGGTCGCCGAGGCATTGACACGGTGGGTCACGTGGTCCATTGCTCAAACCTTTTTGAACTCCCGTCCATGACCACTTACAAGGAGGTGTTGTGCGGACTTCCACAAAAACTAGAAAGCAAGTTCCAGATTTATTATTCGGTGATTTTAAATCTTTTCAAAAATACGGAAAAAGTATCGGTCAAAGACATTGAGAATTTCATTATGAAATCCATGTTGCAAACCGAAATGAATAATGTGGTTGCGGGATTGTTGAGAGAAGTGGAAGATACGGAAAAGAAGATTTTGCAAAAAGAACAAGCATTGGATAATTTGAAAACTGCAAGAGAAACACTCAAGACCTATTCGGAATTGTTGTCAAAGATGGAATTCGCTGCAAACAAGAAGAGAAAGGAGATTGACATTAGTATTCGCAAGATATCTGCAGAGAACCCAAATTTGGAGAAAGACTACGTTTTCTACATTGATTATCTGCGGTTAAAAAAAGCATTGGATGATACTCAGTCCAGATTGCGTGCAAACCAACGTTATATCGTAGACAAAGTTGAGCGACTCCTACGGGTTTTGGTAGAAGTGGATGTTATTCAAGCGGTAAGTGAAGACGAATATGTCCTGATTGCCGGCGTGGTTTCCGAAATTAACCCGATTTTAATTACCCATCTCCTACATAAATGGAATAATTTTGATGAATTTGGGTCCAATGATTTGGTTGCATTTTTGAGTCTTTTTACGGATGTGCGTGTCAACGAAGAATGCAGGATTTACCCCGGATTTTCAAATTATTGCGACAACCCTTTTATGAACGATAAAATCAAATCGTTTGAATATGCGCGTACAGAATTATGGAATACGGAAGTGTCGCATGGAATTTGTGTGAAGGATTCTGGTTTGGAAGGATTCTGCTATGAAATGGTGGATTTTATGTATGATTGGTGCGAATGCAAAGACGAAATGGATTGCAAGGCCGTCATTGCACAAATTGAAATGTTTGGAGTGTCCATCGGGGATTTTAACAAAGCCATTCTGAAAATATCCACGTTGGCGCGCGAAGTTATGGGTATGTGTGAGACAACTGGTAAAATAGACTTGATGCACAAGTTGTCCAAAATTGACGGATTAATACTTAAGTATGTGGCGACGAACCAGAGTTTATACCTTTAAAGGAAACCTACGGTTTCCTTTTTTGCTTTGCTTATACCTTCCCTTAAATGAAACCTATTGACAACAATTTTACGCCTTTTTGAACCTTCCCTTAAATGAAACCTATTGACAACAATTTTACGCCTTTTTGAACCTTCCCTTAAATGAAACCTATTGACAACAATTTTACGCCTTTTTGAACCTTCCCTTAAATGAAACCTATTGACAACAATTTTAGGCCTTTTTTTGCTTTGCTTATACATTCCCTTCATTAAAGGAGGGGTCATAGGGGGTAAGCGAAGCGGAACCGTACGTTCCCCTAACTTATTACCTGTCTGAAAAACGCATTGACTTGCTCCACATCTGCCCCAACCACAGTAATGTCTGGAATATAACTCAAATTGCCCCTGTTGAAACACAGAATAGCGGGGATTCCACCAATTTGGCGTTTTGTCTTTAAAGCACCATATAAGTCAAATGACTCATCCACATCAATGGTTGCACACCGAACTGTGGCAGGCATTTTGGAAAACCACTGATTCACCAATGGCTCAATGACTTTGCAAGGTCCGCACCAAGTGGCCCCAAATTTCAGAACAACTTTTCCAGGATTTTGTCGGAGTAATTCCTCAAACTCGGAACGACTAAATTCTTCAACGGGTTGAGCAATAACTCTTTGTGGGGATGTGAATTGCATTTTATACATATCAAATATGAATTTTATTTGATATATTTACGAATTATTTTTTGGGGTTAACACAGTTTCCCTTTTCATTTCTCACTTTTCCTTCTGGGCATTTCTTTCTGCAGCGACCCGTTTCCGGATTGATTTCCTCATCCTCTTTGCACTTCTTCACTTTTTGGGTTTTAGTTGCAGGTCTAACACATTTTCCTTTTTCGTTTCTTATTGTGCCTGGAGGACATACTTTTCGGCAACGACCCGTTTCCGGATTTATTTCTTCGTCCTCTTTGCATTTTTGTGTTTTTTTCACTTTTGGTTTTTTCTTTTTATAAGACGAAGACTTTGCAGGTGAAGACTTTTTGTAATTTTGGTCATACTCTTCTTTTCCATGAATCCGAATAAATTCATCTTTTCCAAACACGCGCAAAAAATCTTCTGGTGGAGGTGTTTTTGGTGATTCGGCTTCCTTCGGTGATTCGGCTAACTTCGGTGATTCGGCTAACTTCGGTGATTCGGCTAACTTCAACATGATGGCTTTGATCTCCGGATGTTTGTCATAAACAGTATCTTTGTAATGCATAACTGCATTTCTCTTAATTGCATATTTTGGGTCCGGATTTTCCAGCCAGTTTATTCCTGTATCATCAACTGGGTTTTTGATAATATCAATGTGTTTGAATTTGGTTTCGTTGAAATGAAAAACAAGAATCTCATCTTTGGACAATCCATATTTTTTAATAATATTCGGTTTTGCCAAGAAATGCGACAAATTATACTGGATCGGCATATTGAAATACGAAGTGTTCACATATTCAAACAAGGTTTCATTCGGATATTTGCAAGTATGTTTGACAACATCTTGGATTTTATCTTTGTATATTTCAAATCCTTGCATACTTGGTTCAATCAACATCACGCCGCCGTTTGTTCTTCCCATTTCTTTGCATTTTGCAATAACGTCTTTTGGGTCATTTGTTATTGCGTCGTTGGATTTCAACTGTTTTTCGCCAATATAATATGTTAGAACGGCAGGCGCATTCAAATTAAAGACCGAATCTATACTGCCCATAATCACCATATCGGATTCAATGATGCACACTTTTTCGTATGTTTCTAAAGTGTATGCAAAAATAAAATTGCAAGTTCTCAGTGTGTTAAAGTTGGAATACCCGCTTTCAAAATTCACATCATATGTGATTCCCCTGTCATCATATGGAACCACATCCGTTACAAAAGGTCGTGCGGCATCAACGAAAGATGATGGGGTGTCATTGACCGAGTATAAATAGAGAATATCATTGTTCGTATATTTTCGCAACATTATGAAAAAATAAAGTTCCAATTCTAAATAAACTGGATTGCTTCCAAAATGAACAATTGCATAGGCATTTTTGCTTTTTTTTGGTGGCGGGGTTTCATATGCGTCCGCGTATTCTTTGGGTGGCGGGGTTTCATATACACGCACGTATTCTTCTTTTCCAAAAACACGCAAAAAATCTTCTGGTGGGGGTGTCTTTGGAGACACGGGGGGTGTCTTTGGAGACACGGGGAGTGTCTTTGGAGATACAGGGGGTGTCTTTGGAGACAACAAAGCTACTTTATCCAAGTCTATCTTTTTCATATGAGAATCGTACGCACTGGTTAAGAGCTGGATATGTTCTTGCATATTTTCATTCAATTTTTCATTGTCTATTTCTAAAATTGGTTGAATGTATTTGATGTGAAATTTTTCTAATCTGGGTTTTGTTTCAATTACGGAAATTTTCTCAATTACTTTATTAATTCGGTCTATCAATTTTCCTTCTTTTTCGTCTGTTTCTTTTCCTTCATTTTCCTTCTTTTCTTTTCCTTCTATTTCTTTTTCTTCCTTTTTTTCTTTTTCTTCCTTTTTTTCTTTTTTTGACTTTTTTTCTTTTTTTTCCTTTTTTCCTTTACGAAGTGTTTCATCTTTCTCCTCAAAAATGCTTTGTTGAATATATTCTTTTCCTGTATTTGTTTCTTCAATGCTCATTTATAATATATACATTGCATACATATTATATTGTGTGGTGGACAAAAAAATTTATGTAATATTTGGAGTGGCTGTATTTGATTTCAGAGTCAATTTTTATATTTTTGTGTTTGCAAATTTGTCGGACAATATTCGTGAAAGAACTGTATGTAAATTCTCTCTCTAAATAAAATCGCTTTGATAAAAAATAATACTCTGTCAACTCATCAATAAACGGTTGTTTCAATTCCATAAATAACAACTTCTTGTATGCATTCAAATCAATAAAATAATATTTTTCCGTTTTCAAACAAATTTGTTCCAAAAGGTCAAATAATATATTATTGGGTATTTCACTTTTAAATATTTGGCAGAGCATTGTTGTATATTGCTCTATACAATTGTTTTATATAAAAATAAAGGGAACTCGTCGTATTCAGCGAAGCTTACGCCTTTAAATCCCATACTAAAATTGGCATATTAAATAATAAGTTTTCTTATGGATTGTAAAGGGAGAATTGTAAAGGGAGAGTTCAAAAGGGAACCTACGGTCCCCCCTATATGGTGGAGACACTTTTTTGTATATGGGCATCCGAAAAATATTCATTCGTTACATCAACCGCTGACGATTTCAAGTATTTCACAATAATTGGGTTGGTTTTCAGCACTTCTTCCGATGATAAGTAGGCCAACCACTGGTATTTGGGTCGGGACAACACTTCTTCCGCCGGGACGTAAATTCCGTACGCATCCTTGTCTAAATCCAGGAAATTCTCGCTCATCAGGTCCTCCAATAAAATCTGTTTTCCTTTTGCTGTCTTTGTGCCAATCTGTTTACCATTGACTAATTGCATTGACCCAGTATTCACCTCATTGTACAACCATTGTTGAATATTCCCCAAAAATTTGGGTTCCGTTGTGAAATGACGATTCACATCCAGCCCATTTTCGGCCAACATCTTTTTTAAAACAGGACAACCCTTCTTTGCCCCCATAAATTTGGTAGACGGCATAAAATTCTGGTTTTCCTTCTTGGAGGCAACGTTGCAACTACGGTTCACCATCTCGGCTGCAAAAGGTTGCTCGGCCAAAAGTGGCGTCAAGTTCTTCATGCAAATGAACGAATTTGGAACAATGATTCCTCCATACAAGTAGAGAAGTTGCAACATCCCGTATTCGCGATACATAGATTTATGAGGCTCTGAAAGCGTGGCCATATTGATTTCCCACGTGGGAATGAGTTTGCTAAATGTTTCGTCATCAATCAGGCAAATGTTGAAATCCGCTCCACAATGGTTGATGATTGATTTGATTGTGAGATGGATATACGGCTGGTTCAAATCGGTGGAATTCCGGCTGTAAAAATCCTTCCACTGACGGGCGTTTTTTTCGTAAGTGCTGTGAATCCAAAGCTTGGGTCGGTTCATTCCATAAAGAGGCGATTCATTCAACAAATATTTGCGAATAAGCTCGTTCTCTGCATCGTTGCTGGTTAATCCCTGCTTGATTTTGTCGCCGAAATAACTGGCAACCCCGACAATGCCAATTGCAAATAAATAATGGTAAGCGTATTTTTTGTCAAACATTATTTGATATTATAATAATCGCAGATATTTTTAGGAGAACCCATGGTTCCCCTAAGACCCCTCCTTTAAATGCGAAGCCTAAGACCCCTCCTTTAAATGCGAAGCCTAAGACCCCTCCTTTAAATGCGAAGCCTAAGACCCCTCCTTTAAATGCGAAGCCTAAGACCCCTTATTTATAAAGGGAAGGTTCAAAAGGAAACCGTAGGTTTCCTTTACCGTAGGTTTCCTTTACCTTAATTGGAGAAAGGCCGACCGAACCGATTTCTGTTTTTCCTCGTACTCTTTTTGCAAAAGGTAGTCACGGTGTTGTTTGTTCATAATCATTTGTTCTTTTTCTTTCTGTTGTCTTTCCAATAAACTGGATGCCTCGGCTTTTGACAAAGGCGCGCTTCCACCTGCGTCGCGTTCTCTTACAAACTGGTCCACTGTTTTGTATTGGGGTCTTTTGTTAAAATCCGCCTCCGAAACCGCAAACACGGTCTGGTCTTTATGCACCTTGCGCAAATCGTCAAATTTCAATTTACTAAAAACATCACAGGCAACATATTCATTGGATTCACCATCGTCGTCAAAATAACTGGTTCCACCGCCACTTTGCATCTCTTGGACGCCTCTATACACTTGGAGCGCCGCCTGTTTCTGCTTAATTGCTTCCAGTTCGGACCCCATGTTTTTGGGATTCACCTGCCTTTTACTAAAATCGTCTATCTCCGGTTCGTCGCGTTTGAACCAGTCAAAGCGGGAAGTGTCCGTTTTTCTTACCATATTTTGGTCGTATAATTCATTGAATTTGCTGTTTGAAAATTTCTTTGAAATGTTGGCGTCCGTTGGTGAAACATTGTTGCCAATGGATGCGTGCTGTTCTACGTCCGGTGTATATTGTTGCGGTCCTGCTTTTGAATCACCATTGAACTTGGATTTTTGCTTGTATATGTTCAAGACAATTTCATAGGCTTGTTTGTAAAAAAGGAAATAATTTGACGGAAGCCGCGATTTGTCCGGATGTATCATGAGAACCTTCTTTTTCGCTGAGCGCATAGAGTCCTCGGTCAAGTTGTAGGTCAAATCAAAAAGACCGAAGATTTCTTCTAAAGAATAAGTGTTTAAATCAAGATTGTGTGTTGAAGCCATTTATTATATTTGCAGTATTTTATTTGGAGCAGTTTCCGACAAACAAAACTTCGTTCATTAAATTGTTGGTGAAAAATGCGAGTTCAATCACGTCTTCATGCACCTTGTGAAAAATGGTTATGTACTTGCAGAGAAAGGGCAACATTCGGTATTTCTCTACTTCTTCCAGATTCTTTGTGAACTTGACATACGTAAAAAAGTAATCCAATATGTCTATAACCGAGTATCCATAGTCGTGGATTTCGTATAATATGGCAATTGCACCATTTAAATCGTGTTCTTTCAACTTTGCAATATAACTGTCAAACTGGGTATACGATATGTTGGAACAGAGTTTGTGCACCAGTTCCATATTGATTGGTTTGCCCAGTATGTATATTTTTTCCAAATGATTTATCAGAACCCGGATGGAATTGTCACTCACATTTAATAAAAACTCTTTTGCATCTGCGTCAATAGTGAGTTGCTCCTTTTCCACAATTTTATTCATGGTCGTTTCCAGATTTTTGCGGTCTACTTGGTTTATTTTCAATATATGCAAGCGGGATTGCAGACTTTCGTTCACCTTTTGAATGTTGGTGCACACCGAGATGAAATGAATGTTTTTGGAATACTTATCAATGTAATTGCGGAAAACCTGCTGGCTCTGTTCGTTTATGATGTCAATGTCGTCCACCACGATGATTTTTTTCTTTCCAGGAATGTTTGATTTTGATTGGCAAAACGTTTTCATCTCGGTTCGGAAGAACTGGATGCCTTGCTCTTTCAAATTGTTGATGAACATAATGTTGTGTTCTGGGAAAACGGATTTTTCGTTCATCTTGTAATATTCGCGGATGATTGCGTAAATCAACGACGTTTTTCCGGAACACGCGTTTCCCACAATCAGCAAATTTAGGTCGTCCAATTCTTCCAAAACATTCAATACTTTTATGTGGGAAGGCTCCAGGTAAAAATCGCGGATAAAATAAGGTTTGTATTTTAATATGAAGGTATCTGGGTCCATTAAATTATTAGCGAATAACGTTTTATATGCATTTTATAATATTTTGTAAAAAAACGTATATAAATGTTTTTGCAAAATAGTTATATAATAATGCCAAACCATTACGAAACTTTGGGCGTTTCCAAGGACGCCACTGAAAAAGAAATCAAACAAGCGTTTCGTGCCCTGTCTATGAAGTTTCATCCCGACAAGGTGAAATCCAGATCCGCGGAGGAACAGGAGGAAGCCAATCGTAAGATGCAAGAAATCAATTCCGCAAATGAGGTTTTGAGCGATGAACAACAGAGACAAATGTATGATATGGAATTGAGTGGTCAAGGTAACCCTTTTGGTGGTCAAGGTGGACCTTTTGGTCAAGGCGGACCTTTTGCCCATTTTGCCCAAAGTCAAGGTGGTCCTTTTGGACATAATGTTCATTTTGCACAAGGACCCGGTGTGAATATTTTTGAAATGTTGTTTGGTGGACAAGGTGGTCCAAACATAGAAATTAATGGGATGCCTGGAGGAATGTTTTTCCAACGACATATTCAAAAACCCCCGCCCATTGTAAAAGACGTTAATATAACTTTAAAACAGGCATACACTGGAATACCCGTTAAGGTTGAAATTGAGCGATGGATCCAAGAAGGCGATTTGCGAATTAATGAAAACGAAACGATGAACCTCAATATTCCCCAAGGCATTGATGCGGGCGAATCCATTGTTTTGCAAGAAAGTGGAAATATTATTAATATGAACGGAAAATCCGTGAAGGGCGATGTTCAATTGAACATTCACATATCCAATGACACCGAGTTTACCCGAAACAAGAACGATTTGCACTACAAAAAAACAATTACATTGAAAGAAGCGCTGTGCGGATTCAAACTCAAAATTGACCATTTAAATGGAAATCAACTCGGATTAAATGTCAACGTGGTTGTATTCACCGGCGCAAAACAGTGTTTCAAAAATCTGGGAATGGTGAGAGAAGGAGTTGCTGGAAATTTGATTTTGGAGTTTGAAGTTAAATTCCCTGAATCCTTAACCATTGAACAAAAAGAGGCGCTTAATAATATTTTGTAAAATTGAAATCTGTTTTATACATACAACTAGTATGCATAAAAATAAAAAACATAATAATGACATTAACTGATGTATTGAATTATTTGACATCCCCTGTTGGGATTTTCGTATTATGGATCGTATTGCATTTTATTGCACCCCATCTGTATGTTTACTTTTGCACGCCCGCAACCATAATGGGGCTCGCATTGTCACCGTTTGTTGCACCGGCGCCTCATTGTATGGCGTTTCGTTGGGTTATATACAACGGTGGCACCATGATAACCACCATGTGGATGGTCATTGGAGGATGGTTTATCCGCAAACTGCTGAATAGAGAAATTGAAAATAAGAAACGAGATTAAAATGAAAAGAAGAAAAAAAGAAAAGAAGAAAAGAAGAAAAACAATTTATTTATGTTTTCGGGTTTTTTTATGTTTTTTTCCTCCATTCTGAAGCTGAGCATTTTCGGGCGCGGGTGGTTCAGCTATCGGCTGTTCAGCTACGTTTTGTTTAGTCGGTTCTTGTGTTGGAGGCACTTCAATGTCTTTTTCAAAAAATGTATAATAACTTAAAATTGCAGTAGATATTCCAATAAAACCATAGGTAACAGTAGTTGAAGTGAATGTTGTGTTTGCAACTGTTTTTACAACACTGTTAATTTTACTTTTAGCACTATCAAATAAACTCATTCTTCGTATATATATTCTTACTAAATTTATTCAAATAGTATATATATGTTTTCAAACAAAAATAATAAACTAATAAAAACGATTTTGCAAAATGGAGGACAACCCGGAATGGTTGATGAAATGGTTCAACAACCGGGAATGGTTCAACAACCAGCTATGCCTCAACAAGAAATTGTTCAACAACCGGGAATGGTTCAACAACCAGCTATGCCTCAACAACAAATGGTTCAACAACCGGCTATGCCTCAACAAGAAATGGTTCAACAACCGGCTATGCCTCAACAAGAAATGGTTCAACAACCAGCTATGCCTCAACAAGAAATGGTTCAACAACCAGCTATGCCTCAACAAGAAATGGTTCAACAACCAGCTATGCCTCAACAAGAAATGGTTCAACAACCTGAAATAGTTCAAGAACCTGAAATAGTTCAAGAACCTGAAATAGTTCAAGAAATAGTTCAAGAACCTGAAATAGTTCAAGAAATGGTTCAAGAACTACAAACAAGTGAAATTTATCCAAATACTGATTATTTATATGACAAAATCACATCCCAAGAGATTTTAGATACTGTTAAAACGTATGTATGCGCATTTACAATAAATAAAGAATCTGATACTCATTTTGTTAAATATATTGTTCAACGTAAAGATTCAATTGTATCTTTGCCAGTTTTTTCATTTTCTTCAAATGAACAACAACCTGTAATGGAACCACCTGTAATGGAACAACCTGTAATGGAACAACCTGTAATGGAACAACCTGTAATGGAACCACCTGTAATGAAACCACCTGTAATGGAACAACCTGTAATGGAACAACCTGTAATGGAACAACCTGTAATGGAACAACCTGTAATGGTTCAACCACCACAAATGGTTCAACCACCACAGCGACAAATTCAAAATCCGGCATTACCACCTCAGCCAATGCAAGGTGGTTTCAAAGACGATTCAACCGAAGAAAAAGATTTAGACACAATGTTTAAAGCAAAGACAATTGACTTTGTCAAAACAATATACCAATCGGGCGAACCATCCTATATCGGCTACATACCAAATATTTCCGAAAATGGTGCAGTTTTCGTATTTGTGAAAATAGAGTTATTATCACAACTCGGTGCCGAATACATTGAAAGCATACCCAACGAACTGGTTTTTTTGTCAAAAGTATTCAACAGTGAGATTGATCAACCAATTAAGGATTTGTTCACTAATAACACGTGGCTTTACATAAACCAAAGTCTAAGTTCGCCCTTTAGTGGATATTTGTGCAAACAAAATGAACAGAACCAAATTGTGAATGTAACCAAAGAAGAGAGCATTGTAACCAATATATATGACCAGTTTTTAATAAACATTGACGGAATGGGCAATCATTATTATTTTAGTTTTTTGCCAATTGACCCACAAAACGCGGAATCGTATCAACGGTTCGCTCTGTTCCCGAAGGAATATGATTGTATTTTAGACAATAGCAACCTGGATTATTACCGTCAAAATGCGATTTCTTTTGAACAATCGGATTCTATTTATTTCAAAGGCGATGTTCTCTCCGATAAAAAAGAAGGCCATCGGTTTTTTGCAATGAAAAATCCTTCTCAGTTCACAAAGATTTGAGTAAAAATTATAACATATTTATATTTTATAATTTATTATGAGTAACGAAGAACAAGAACGTGGAGAGAAGGCATATGCAGATAGTCTAAGTGAAAAAACAAACGTTTTTTTTAAATCAATGCAAATGATCGCAAATAAGCTTCTTTTAATAGATTTTTTGAAAGAGAGTTCTGGATACCATTTTTATTTATTTTTATTGTGGATGGGATTTGCTGGCGTAATCTATTCAATTACACTCGGTCTTAAATCGTCTCAAACCATTTTTGTTATGTATTGCTGCAATGTTTGGTTTATTGCACTCGCGGTTTTGTTTTTGTTTATTGTCAGGAGCAATAAGTAATTTTTTGGGATTTTTTGTTTTTATAACTCTTTTGCAAATTTCATAAATTTATTGCATTCTTCCATTGATTTATCAAAATCGCCGCTCGCTATTTTGTCCATAATTATTTTGCAAGCGTCTGACCATAATTTTACCCGATTTTCCTTATCCGGAACGGGCTGAGGAGTAGGATTAGGAGTAGGATTAGGAGTAGGATTAGGAGTAGGATTAGGAGTAGGATTAGATGGCGGATTTGGACTAGGGTTCGGACTAGGGTTAGGACTAGGGTTCGGCGGATTTGATGGCGGATTTGGACTAGGATTTGATGGATTGGGACTAGGATTTGATGGCGGATTGGGACTAGGATTTGGCGGATTGGGACTAGGATTTGGTGGATTGGGACTAGGATTTGGTGGATTGGGACTAGGATTTGGTGGATTGGGACTAGGATTTGGTGGATTGGGACTAGGATTTGGTGGGTTGGGAGTA
>Ga0247722_10000682_pt1 | contig 20035 bp, 13 predicted proteins | sample MSEWelMarce3H_FC_FD_189094 | JGI IMG/M metagenome (GOLD analysis project Ga0247722, IMG submission 189094) | Subsurface sediment microbial communities from gas well in West Virginia, United States - MSEEL Well Study Marcellus 3H_FC | ecosystem: Environmental > Terrestrial > Deep subsurface >... | reverse complement strand
ACGAAATTAGTAAAGTTTCCATGATTGATGCCCAAGAGGAAGTGGAACTTGCACGTAGGATACGTGAAGGAGATCAGGTAGCACTAGAACGATTGGTAAATGCAAATCTTCGTTTCGTGGTTTCGGTATCAAAACAATACCAAAATCAAGGTTTAACCTTAGGCGATTTAATTAACGAAGGAAATTTAGGACTTATTAAAGCTGCCAAACGCTTTGACGAAACCCGCGGTTTCAAATTTATCTCATATGCGGTTTGGTGGATTCGTCAATCTATTTTACAAGCGTTAGCTGATCAATCACGTATTGTTCGTTTACCGTTAAATAAAGTAGGTTCAATTGGTCGTATTGGTGGAGTTGCAGCTAAATTGGAGCAAAGATTAGAGCGCGAGCCAACTGTTGAAGAAATAGCCATTGAAATGGACTTACCACTGCAAGAAGTGGAAAACGCACTGCGTTCAACAGGAAGGCACTTATCTATTGATGCACCTTTAACCGAAGGCGAGGATAACACCTTGTTAGGTATTTTAGATAGCAACGATGAGCCAAGACCAGATGTGCAATTGATTAACGAGTCGTTGCAAAAAGAAATTAACCGTGTTATTTCTACACTTAGCGAAAAAGAACGCGATGTATTGAAATATTACTACGGATTAGATGGTGGCCCAGCGCACACCTTAGAAGACATTAGCGAAAAAATTGGTTTAACGCGTGAGCGTGTTCGCCAAATTAAAGAAAAAGCTTTGCGCAGATTACGTAAATCTAGCAAGAGCAAAATCTTAAAAGCGTATTTAGGATAAACACTAAACAATTTTTCGTTTATAATTCATTAAAAACATCTGCCACAAAACAGCAGATGTTTTTTATTTTTGACAGGTTCAATACCCATTCTTGGTATGGGTTTAATTTTTGATTGAAACCAAATCATGCAAAATAATTTTAGACCACAAGGCTTTAGTATATTACCACCTGTTGTTAAAAACCTGATTATAATTAATGGGTTGTTATTCCTTATTAGTGTGGTTCTCGAAGAACGTTTCGGATACAACTTAAATCAAAAACTTGGTTTGTATTATCCCGAGTCTACTTTATTTAGGCCTTTTCAAATCCTTACACATATTTTTATGCATGGCAGTTTTATGCACTTGTTTTTTAATATGTTTAGTTTGTGGATGTTTGGCAGTGCATTAGAAAACCATTGGGGCCCCAAGCGGTTTTTTATATATTATTTTGTAACAGGGTTTGGCGCGGCAGCGCTCCATTTGGGTATAAATGCTTACGAAATTAACCAAGTAAAAGAAGTTATTAATGCCTACTTGGCAAATCCTAGTTATGAGGCATTTTATGAAATACAACAAATAGATACACGCCTTTTTGATGTTGACCAGTTGCAAGATTTTTTAAGAAACTGGAGCACAGATAAAGCAAACCCTCAGTACACACAATATTCTCGCGAAATTGCAGAAGCGCTGCTTCAGCGCAAACTTAACGTGCCTACTGTTGGCGCAAGTGGTGCCGTTTATGGTTTACTATTGGCTTTTGGTATGTTGTTTCCAAATACTTTGTTGTTTATGATTTTTATTCCTGTACCCATTAAAGCTAAATACTTTGTAATGCTTTATGGCTTGCTAGAGTTGTATCAGGGTATTTCAAACAATCCGGGCGATAATGTGGCGCATTTTGCCCACTTAGGTGGGATGCTTTTTGGCTTCATTTTAATTAAATATTGGAATAAAACACGTAGAGATACGTTTTATTAAGTAGTCGTTATTCTTATGAATCTGTTTCAGGAAATAAAACAAAATTACCTACTAAGCAATCATGCCGTAAAACGCATCATAGCGGCAAATGTTGCCGTTTTTTTAATACTTGCTGTTGTAAATGTGTTTTCGTTTTTATTTAATAGTGGTGTTTCTACACAATCGTTTACCAGTTATTTCACTTTACCTGCCAACCTATCTGTCTTCGCTTATAAGCCATGGAGTTTATTTACATACATGTTCTTACATAGTGGCTTTTTGCATATATTATTTAATATGCTTTGGTTGCATTGGATGGGTGGTTTGTTACATGAATATTTAGGAAACAAACGCGTTTACCAATCGTATTTTTTAGGAGGTATTTTCGGTGGGGTGATATACATGTTGGCCTACAATGTTTTTCCCGCTTTTAATGAAGCCAAGCATGTTGCATATGCATTAGGTGCATCAGCTGGAGTTTTAAGTATTGTAGTTTCGGCAGCAACACTTCTTCCAAATTACCAAATTAGGTTGCTTTTTTGGGGCGATGTTAAATTAAAGTGGATTGCATTAATTAGTGTAATACTTGATTTAATAAGTATACCAAACGGAAACGCAGGTGGGCACATCGCACACATAGGTGGTGCTATATTTGGGTTCATGTTTATTAAGTACCTTTATACCAACACTTTTTTTGATAAACTTTTTGATACAATAGGTAGCCTTTTTAGTAAAAAATCAAAATTAAAAGTGCATTATAAAACAATGCACAAAGGCGATAAAGTAAAGGTTCGCGTTACCCAAAAAGATGTGGATTTGATATTGGATAAAATATCAAAAAGTGGTTACGAAAGTTTGAGTAAGCGTGAAAAAGAAATTTTGTTTAAAGCCAGCAATGATTAGTTATGTTTATTATTAACCGAATAGTATTTATATTAAATAGCATAGCAATTTTAGCGCTATTGGCTACCTATGCAGCACCATATATTAGCCCTGATTTATTATGGCCTGTAGCTTTTTTAGGCCTAGCCTTCCCAGCTGTGGTTTTAATCAATGTGCTATTCATTATCTATTGGCTAATCTTCTTTAACATGAAGTTTCTGTTTTCATTAGCAGTAATTGTAATTGGATGGGGGCATATCACCAAATTTATTCAGTTAAATGCAAAAAAGCTTGAGCAAAAACAAGCACATTCAATTAACGTAATTACATTTAATGCAAGGTACTTTGGTTTATTTGATGGAAAAGGTAATGAAGATGTAGACATGTTTTCGGAGAAACTAGATAAGCTTGATCCTGATTTATTGTGTGTGCAGGAGCTCAGTAATATTTCGGTTCCCGATTCTAGCAGAGCTTATACTGCCTTTAAAAAGAAGTTTGAGAAATATAATCGGGTTAACATTAAACTACAAAAGGGCAGGTGGTTGTGTGATAATATTGGTATATTAACTAAGTTTCCAGTTGTAAATAAAGGTGTTGTTGAGCATGATCAGAGTAGCGGTAATTATACCATTTTCGCTGATATAGTTGCTTATGGAGATACCTTAAGGATAATAGCAACCCACTTGCAATCTATTAAGTTCGAGCGTAGAGAGTATGAGGCCGTAAAAGACATTAAATTGGAAAATGACGCAGAGAAAGTGGATGCCTACAAAAGCATTGTTTCTAAAATGAAATATGCTTTTTTAATGCGTGCCAAACAAACAGATAGCATTGCCTATTTTATTGAAAAAAGTCCTTACAAATTAATAGTTTGTGGAGATTTTAACGACTCCCCTTTATCGTATGCATATCGCACCATTAAAGGTGAAATGAAAGATGCATTTACCGAAGCTGGCAGTGGATTTGGCAGAACCTACGTTGGCGCAATGCCTAGCTTTAGGATAGATTATATTTTGGGCGACAACCGTTTCACTTTTTACAACTACTATGCTAAGGCATTTGATTTTAGCGACCATAAAATGGTGAGCTGCAGTATTAAAATAAAATAGCTTTTAAGCATTATTGTTTTCAGCTTGATTTTGTTTGAATATTTTATACCAACTTATAAAGCCACCAACACAAATAAGGGTGTATACCACCATTAATGCTGCGTAATAAAATAATTCTTGTTGGTAGTAAAGTAAAACGCTAAACGCATTTAGGGCAAACCAATATACCCAACTTGTTAAAATTTTTCTTGCTTCTTTTATGGATGCCAACAAGCCAAAAACAGTAATAAAACTATCTAAGTAAGGGCTTGCACTATCGGTGTATTTATCAAATAAAAACGCACACAATAAACTTAGTAACGAAAAAAGGGTAATAAATTTTAGGTGAGTAGTAATATGCCAATTATGAATGTGTTCGTTTTTTCGCTCTGCATTTTTCCAATACCATAAACCGTAAACACCTACTAAAGCATAATACAAACTAATAATGGATTGAGCATAAATTTTAGTCTGATAAAAAAGCCATATCCCTATTAACGATGATGCAATACCAAACCACCAACCAACGGTTTTTTCGCGCATTAAAAGCAAGCTATATATTATACTTAAACCCGCACCTGCAATTTCAAGGTAATTGGTAAATATCATGCTTCAAAACTATGGATATTTTATTTCGATGCTAACGTCTTTTAAAATCAATTTGTTAAAATCAAAAATCTAAGCATACATTTGCACCTGTCTTTGGGGTGGTAGTGGGTCTAAAAACCTACTGCCTGAGATCATACCCTTGGAACCTGCCGAGGTAATGCTCGCGAAGGGAGTAGACAAACTCATGGTTATTTATTTAGTTGGTGCACAATCTAACTCAGTAATCATTCCAAGAAGGTAAACAATTGATTTCAGCAGCCTACCCCGGTTGCTGTTTTTGTTTAACCTTAACTAATTTAACATGTTTAAAAAATTTCTATTTGTACTGCCATTAATGGCAGCAAACAGTTTACTCGCTCAAGAAGATTCGAGCGCAATTCAATCTGCCAAAAACGGTATGCAAGAGGTGGTTATATCTGGTATTAAGGCCAAACAAATTATGCCAATTACCCAAACAACTATTGAAGCAAAGCAAATTGTCGAACGTTATTATGGCGCTGACATTCCTAACCTGATTAGATTTACGCCATCCATTAATATGCAAAGCGATAATGGTACGGGTATTGGTTACAGTTCTTTCAGATTAAGGGGTATGGATCAAACTCGAATAAATACCACAATCAATGGGATCCCTGTTAACGATGCCGAAAATCAAGGTGTTTATTTTAACAATTTTGCAGACTTAGCAAGTAGTGCAGAGCGTATTCAAATCCAGAGAGGTATTGGTACATCAACCAATGGTACTTCAGCGTTTGGTGGCTCTATCAATATTTTAACACGTAACCTGTCAGAAATTGCAGAGGCCAATGTAAATATTGGTTTTGGACCTTTTAACTCGCAACGTGCCACGGTTGAGTTACAAAGCGGATTACTGCACAATCGTTTTATGTTTTATGGCAGATACAGCCATTTAAGTACAGATGGTTATCGCAAAAACGCTGGAAGCACGATTCGTTCTTATGCCTTTAGTGCAGGATACAAAATGCGCAAAGCCATCCTAAAAATAAATTTGTTTGGCGGATTCGCACAAAATCAGCTCTCGTATTTGGGTATTGATAAAAGTACTTTAGAAAAAGATAGAACATTTAATTCTTTTGTGAATGGAGAACGCGATGCGTTTATGCAAAATTTTTATCAATTGCAGTACGTTAAAACATTTAACGCAAGGCATACAATCAGTTCGTCTGCTTATTATGTTCGTGGGTCTGCTCCTCAATTTCAATTCCTGTTTCCAGGTGCTTGGGGATATAATTACGACTACTTCAATATGCCCAATGCAATTATAGGCAACGATACCTTAAATGCCGCTGGTGATATGATGACATCATACCGATTAACCCAAAATTTTCTTGGCGCATTTGCCAATTACAACTACAAAACAACCAAGTTAGATTTGGTTACAGGAATACATGCCAATCAATTAAACAGTAACCATTTTATGGAAATAAATTGGGGTAGTGTATTGCCCTCTGGCGTTATTCAAAACCATCAGGTATACAATAATACAGGTATAAAAAGTGAGGTTAGTGCCTTTGCTAAATCTACCTACGCGGTTACTAGCAAATTGAATTTATTTGGTGATGTACAACTACGACATGCTAATTTTAGCTACAGCGAGAAACAAATGGCTATTCGTAACTGGGGTTACAAAGTTGATGACATGAATTGGACTTTTTTAAATTGGCGTGTGGGTGGCAGATATGCTGTAAACGCAAAGCATAGTGTTTATGCTATGGTCGGTGTTTCTCACCGTGAGCCAACACGTTTTGATTATTTTCAAGATGACTTTGCAACCAATGATACCAAACAAGGAGATATTAAACCTGAAGAGGTATTAGATATGGAGTTGGGTTATGAATATACCAGCGATAGATTAGTAGCAAAGGCTAATGTATATATTATGCAATTCAATAATCAGATTATTGGACTTGGTCAATTAAATGCATTTGGATACACGATTACTACTAATGTTAAATCAAGCCAAAGAATGGGTGTAGAATTAGAGTTAGCTTATAAATTGGGCAAGAACATTACACTATACAACAACTCATCTTTTAGTAATAATCAGATTAAGGAAATCAACCAACACTTAAGTACCACGTATGGTGTTTCCGATACTGTAATTAGTTTTAAAAATGTTGCATCGGCATTGTCACCAAATGTTATTATTAATCAAGGTGTAAAAGCCAATGTTACAAATTGGTTAGCGTTTGATGTGATCTATAGGTATGTAGGATTACAGTATCTAGATAATACAGGTGACAAGAGTATAGTAGCACCTGCATTTAATTATGTGGATGTAAATGCTACTTTTAAATTAAGTAAATGGATTAAAACGGGGCTACCAACATTAAGCCTTAGAGTTAATAATATGGCTAATCAAAAATATGCTACTACAGGCAGTGTATCTGCAGGTACCAATACAATTAGCGAAACGGGTGCACGTGGGGCTGTTGCATTATTTATGCCAGCAGCAGGGATAAACTATTTTGTAACTTTAGGATGGAAATTTTAAAATAAGATGAATACCAAAAGGAGCCACATTTAGTGGCTCCTTATAGCTAAAAACGTATCATTTAATAATCTCAAAGTGGGCATGTGCAAGTCAATTAAAAATTGGTTTTATCCCGTGCACTATTTTAAGTGTATGTAACATACCTTATTTATTTTGTACCCTGCAGCTCTTTTATTAAATAAATTCCAGTATGACTTCTTTTTTCTAAACAGATTACTTCTGGTGTGCCTACACACAAAACTTCACCACCGTATTTACCACCTTCTGGTCCAATATCAATAACGTAATCTGCAACTTTAACCATGTCTAAATTATGCTCTATTACTAATACGGTATTGCCCTTATCAACTAATTTTTGTAGCACATCTAACAACACTTTCACATCCTCAAAATGTAATCCAGTTGTAGGTTCATCCAAAATGTAGAATGTGTTTCCGGTGTCTCGTTTGCTTAATTCGGTAGCTAATTTTACACGTTGTGCCTCACCGCCACTAAGTGTAGTACTTTGTTGTCCTAGTGTAATATATCCTAATCCTACATCATTTAATGCTTCAATCCTTCTAAGTATTAGGGGAGTGTTCTCAAAGAATTTCACAGCCTCTTCAATACTCATGTCAAGCACATCATTAATTGATTTGCCTTTGAATCTTACTTCAAGTGTTTCTCTATTGTATCTTTTACCATTACATGTTTCGCATTTCACATAAACATCAGGTAAAAAATTCATTTCAATGGTGCGCATACCCGCTCCCTGGCAAGTTTCGCATCTCCCACCTTTAACATTAAATGAAAACCTTCCTGGTTTGTAGCCTCGTATTTTAGATTCAGGTAAGTTGGCAAACAAATTACGTATGTCAGAAAACACTTCAACATAGGTTGCCGGATTACTTCTTGGAGTTCGACCAATAGGGCTTTGATCGATATCAATTACTTTATCTACATGCTCAAGGCCAACAACTTTTTTATAGGCAAGAGGTTTTTGATGCGAACCATAAAAGTGTTGGCGTAAAATTGGATAGAGGGTGTCATTAATCAATGTAGACTTACCACTACCACTAACTCCTGTAACTGCTATAAATGTACCTAGTGGGAAATCAACAGAAACATTTTTTAAATTATTACCTGTTGCTCCTTTTAATGATAAGGTTTTGCCATTTCCTTTTCTGCGTGTTTTAGGAATTTCAATTTGTTTTTTACCATTAAGGTATTGCGCAGTGAGCGAATCTGATTTCAAAATATCACTCCAACTTCCCTGTGCAGCAATATGGCCACCGTGAATACCTGCGCCATAACCTATGTCAAGAATGTAATCACTTTCGGCCATCATATCCTTATCGTGCTCAACCACAATTACACTATTACCTACATCACGCAGCTCTTTTAGCGAGTTAATTAATCTGCTGTTATCTCTTTGGTGTAGACCAATACTTGGTTCATCTAAAATATATAAAACGCCCACCAACTGAGAACCAATTTGCGTTGCCAGTCTTATACGTTGAGCTTCCCCACCACTTAATGTTCTTGATGGCGAATTTAGTGTTAAGTAATCAATGCCTACACCCAACAAAAATTTTATTCGGTTGCGAATTTCTTTTAAAATTTCTGACGCAATAATCAGTTGTTTTTTGTCAAGGTGCTTTTCAATAATTTCAAACCATTCTCCTAATGCTGTTATTTCTAATGCCGCAAGTTCACTAATATTTTTACCTCCAATTTTATAATGAAGAGATTCTTTTTTTAGCCTTGCCCCACCGCACTCGGGGCATGCATCAATGGTCATGAATTCTTCTGCCCATTTAACAACAGAATCACTACTTTTTTCGTGATAATGCCTTGTAATAAATGGAATCAATCCTTCCCATGTTGCAGTATAATTTTGAGTATAACCACTGTTATATTGGTAAGGAATAACTAATGGCTCATCGCTGCCATGTAAAATTACATCAAGGGCTTCACGTGATATTTTTTCAATTGGATCTGCAAAACTAAATTTATGTTTTTTAGCTAATTCGCGTAGTTGCATAAATGTCCAATTATCTCTTGGCTCACCCAATGGAGTAATTGCACCTTTATTAATACTCAGTTTTGTGTCGGGTATGATATTGTTTTCATCGAGTGTACTAACCACTCCCAGTCCATCACATTTTGGGCATGCACCATAAGGGGAGTTAAACGAAAATGTGTTTGGTTGAGGTTCATCATAACTAATACCACTTTTAGGGTCCATCAAAAATTTACTAAAATGGAATGCCTTTTCTTGTTTACCATCGCCAACCAATAGTACCAAGGTTCCTTTACCCATTTTAAGCGCACTCTTTACGCTTTCGTTTATCCTAAATCTATTGTCTTTTTTGGCATCAACCCGATCAATTAAAACTTCAATATCATGAATTTTATAACGGTCGGCTTGCATCTTGGGTGTAATATCTTTTACCTCTCCATCAAGCCTAACTTTGGTAAAACCTTGCTTGCGTATTTGCTCAAAAAGTTCTCGGTAATGTCCTTTTCTTCCTTTTACCAATGGCGCTAAAATCGCAATTTTGCTACCTTCAAATTCTTGTATAATTCCTGAAACAATTTGCTCTTCAGTCATTTTTACCATCTTTTCACCGCTTACATAACTGTATGCGTCTGCTGCTCTTGCATAAAGCAATCGCATAAAATCATAAATTTCGGTAATGGTACCAACTGTAGACCTTGGGTTTTTATTTACTGTTTTCTGTTCTATTGATATTACTGGTGATAGGCCATTTATTTTATCTACATCCGGACGCTCCATGTTACCAATAAATTGACGTGCATATGCGCTAAAACTTTCCATGTACCTGCGCTGACCTTCAGCAAAAATTGTATCAAAAGCTAAGGATGATTTTCCACTCCCGCTAATGCCGGTGATGGTAACTAATTTATTGCGCGGAATACGAACATCAATATTTTTAAGATTATGCTCTCTTGCGCCAAGTATTTCAATATATTCTTCTTCGTTAATCGAATCAACTGATTCGGATTTTTTTGTTTTTGCCATGGAAATGAATTAGCCAATAAATTCAGCTAGATTATTAACCACAAAAGTAGGGTTATTGTTTGAGGTGTAAAAGACTTTATATACAACCACAAGTTATGCATTGTCAAATACTGCAGGAGTTTATTACTTCTCTACAACTTGGGTTAAATCCGCATTGGAGCAGCGGTATCTAAATTACCTTTGTAATACGAACAAAATTGAATGAGCGGTTAATACCACTTAAATTAGATGGCTTTAACTACCTCCTTCGTTTCTTCTTTTGTGCCTTCGGTAATAGGTTTCGGAAGAATAATCAGGGATTAAGTTATTTTAGCGGCATGAATAAAAACTTTGGTATTGCAGTGCATGGTGGCGCAGGTACTATTTTACGTAGTTTAATGACACCCGAAAAGGAGGCTTTATACATTAAAGGCTTGCAAGAAGCTATTGATGTGGGAAATAAAATTTTAAGTACAGGAGGCTCAAGTATTGATGCCGTTGAGGCATCCGTTATTGCACTTGAGAATTTCCCTTTGTTTAATGCAGGTAAAGGGGCTGTTTTTACCAATAAAGGCACGCACGAAATGGATGCAAGTATTATGGATGGTAAAACGCTTGGGGCGGGTGCTGTTAGTGGCATAAGCAATGTGCAAAATCCAGTAGCTTTAGCTCGGTTAATTAAAGATAAAAGTGGGCATGTTTTTTTGTGTGGAAAAGAGGCAGAAGCATTTGCCAAAATCATGCAATTGCCCATGCAACCAGACGAGTACTTTTTTGAGGAAAGCAGATACAAACAATGGCAAGAGGTGAAGGATAATGATGGTTATCAACTTGATCATACGGCAAATAGTGGCGAAGGTAAAAAGTTTGGAACTGTAGGGGCCGTAGCGCTTGATATGCAGGGAAACATTGCTGCTGCAACTTCAACTGGTGGGATGACCAATAAACGTTTTGGTAGGGTAGGCGATAGTCCAATGATAGGTGCTGGAACATATGCCAATAATCATACTTGTGCAGTAAGTTGTACAGGTCATGGCGAGTATTTTATACGTGCAGTTGTTGCTTATGATATTAGCTGTTTAATGGAATACAAAGGATACTCACTTAAGCAAGCTTGTGATTTTGTTGTAAAAGATAAATTAGTAAAGTTTGGCGGTGAAGGTGGTTTGATTGCAATTGACAAATCAGGAAATATTGAGTTACCTTTTAATAGCGAAGGGATGTATCGAGCTTATAAAAAAGGGAACACTGATGCAGTAATAAAAATCTACGAAGATTAATAGCATAAATTAAGGAGTTAATTTTAACTCCTTAATTTATGCTGTAGCAGTCTCGTTGGCTATAAACTTTCTTTCTTTTAATAAATATCGGTTGCCTCTAACCATAATACTTACACGTAAGTTATCTAATGCTATTGGTTCGCCCATGCCAACTTCGGTAATATTTGTATGGCGTATGTCTCTTCCATCAACAATTACAACAGCACCGCTTCCTACAACTTCTAGGTTATTACCACCAGTAACAATTACCCCTGTATCTTCTCCCAAGCCTATACCTGTGCATTGCGGGTTACTAGCCACAGCTTGAGCCAATCTGTTAAAACGTCCGCGCTTGTCAAAATGAGAGTCGATAATTACATTACCCATAAATGCTAAACCAGTAGTAATTTTAACCTCACCTTTTAAGTGGGCCAATTCGCTTTTGCCTTGATAAATCATGGTATTACTCATGGCCATCGCACCCGCGCTTGTTCCTGCAATCACAAAGCCTTCTTCGTTAAAATATCGCTCGTGTAACACGTTGTATATCTCCGTACCACCAAAAATAGAAGTTAACCTAAGTTGGTCGCCACCGCTAAACATGATACCATCAGCATTTTTAACACGATTGATAAACCCTTCTTCAAAAACATCTTCACGTTTTCTAATATCAATAACACCTATGTTTTTGCAGCCTATTTTGCCAAAAGCATCTAAGTAATTTTCACCTACCTCAACTGGTATTGATGATGCAGTGGTAATAACTTCAATGCGTTTCTCAACGCCACCAACCTCATCTATAAAACGTTTTAATATGCCAAGTTCAAAGAAATTTAAGCGGTTACGCTGAATAAACCCCTGTTCTAAATCAGTTCCTTTGTCTTCTGCCCCCCCCACCGAAATCAGCTTTCCTTTAGGTATTTCCAAAACAATGTTAATTTATAAGTGAAGCAGCAAAGATAAACGCATGCCTTGTTTACACAATTTTATTTTCCCCCTGAATAACCTATTCCGCCCACAAAAATATACCGTTAGTTAATCCAAGTTTTTTATGTAAAATGCATCTAATTAAAATCACCCCAATCTTTATACTTTTTGCTATGAAAATTCTAGACATCAAAGTAATGCGCGGTCCAAATTACTGGAGCATTCGCAGGCATAAATTAATTCAAATGCGTCTTGATTTAGAGGAGCTTGAGCAGTTTCCTACAAATAAAATTGAAGGATTTGGGGAGCGATTGCAAAAACTTTTCCCTACCATGCATTCGCACCGTTGTTCAATTGGCACACCTGGTGGTTTTTTTAAGCGGATTGAAGAAGGAACATGGATGGGCCATGTAATAGAACACATAGCACTAGAGCTTCAAACACTTGCTGGTATGGCTTGTGGATTTGGTAGAACACGTAGTACGGGTAAAGAGGGGATTTATAATGTGGTGTTTAGTTACATGGAGGAAAAAGCCGGGATATTCACTGCAAATGCATCAGTGCGTATTGCCGAAGCATTAATTGCGGGTAATGAGTATCATTTGGCTGAAGATATTCAAAATTTAAGAGAAATACGTGAAGAAGAACGCCTTGGGCCAAGTACAGGTTGTATTGTTGACGAGGCTATAGCAAGAGGTATTCCTTACATCAGGTTAAATAGACACTCTTTGGTTCAGCTAGGTTATGGTATGAATCAAAAAAGAATAAGGGCCACCATTGCGAGCACAACAAGCAGTATAGCTGTTGATATAGCCTGTGATAAAGAAGAAACTAAAAACTTATTAGAAGCTGCAGAAATTCCTGTTCCGCGTGGAAGAATTGTATACAGCGATGACGGTTTGAAGGAGGCGCTAGAGCGCATTAGTTACCCCATTGTTACCAAACCCGTTGATGGCAATCATGGTAAAGGTGCAACAACTAATATCAACAATTGGGAAGATGCTTTACGTGGTCTAGAGGCTGCGAAAAAATACTCGCGAGGGGTAATTGTAGAGAAGTTTATTACAGGCCAAGACCACCGTGTGCTGGTTATTAATTATAAGTTTGTAGCAGCTGCTATCAGAAAGCCCGCTTCTGTAATTGGTGATGGAATTAGTAATATTCAAGAGCTAATTGATAAAACAAATGAAGATCCACGTAGGGGATATGGTCACGAAAAAACATTAACACAAATTAAGGTTGACGAATTTACACTAGACATGCTGGCTAAAGCCAATCTTACCCTAGAAAGTGTTTTACCTAAGGGCGAAGAATTACTTTTAAAGCCAACTGCAAATTTAAGTACAGGAGGAACCGCAACGGATGTAACGGATATGGTGCACCCTGATAATATTTTTATGTGTGAACGCATTGCACGCATTATAGGTTTAGATATTTGTGGCATTGATATCATGGCCGAAAACTTAACCGAACCTGTTAAAGATAATGGAGGTGCAATTTTAGAGGTAAATGCTGCTCCTGGTTTCCGCATGCACATTGATCCAGCTGAGGGCATTCCACGAAACGTAGCCGAACCAGTAATTGATATGTTATACCCCCAAGGAAGTAGTGCACGTATTCCAATTATTGCCGTTACAGGCACAAACGGAAAAACCACTACCACACGCTTAATGGCACATATGGTTAAAACCATGGGATATAAAGTTGGCTATACCACAACAGATGGCATTTATATTCAAAATCAGCTGATGTTACGTGGTGATTGCACGGGCCCGGTAAGTGCAGAGTTTGTATTGAAAGATCCAGCGGTTGATTTTGCAGTATTAGAAACTGCACGTGGCGGAATTCTGCGCGCTGGACTTGGTTTTCATAATTGCGATATTGCCATAGTAACTAATATAGCCGAAGACCATTTGGGTCTGCAAGATATTGACACCATTGAACAACTTACCCGTGTAAAGGCAGTTGTGCCCGCGAGTGTTTTGCCTGAGGGTTATGCCATTTTAAATGCAGATAATAAATATACGGTAAGCATGGCTAAAGAATGTGTATGCAATATTGCATACTTTAGCATGGACGAAAACAATCCTATAATTAAAGAACATATTACCAAAGGCGGTTTAGCTGCGGTATACGAAAACGGATATGTAACCATTTGTAAGGGTACTTGGAAAATTAGAATTGAAAAGGCAGTGAATATTCCGCTTACATTCGGTGCAAGGGCTACTTATAATATAGCCAATGTATTGCCAACATTATTGGCGGGGTTTATTCGCAATTTTAAAATTGAAGATATGCGTGTGGCTCTTCAAACCTTTATACCTGGTCCAGTGCAAACGCCTGGTCGTATGAATATTTTCCGCTTTAAAAACTTTGAGTTGATGGTGGATTATGCACACAATACATCGGGTTTTGAAGCCATTGGTGAAATGCTTAGTAAAATAGATGCTAACCATGTAGGCGTAATTGCTGGTGTAGGTGATAGAAGGGACGAAGATACCATTGGGCTAGGCAGGCAGGCAGCTAAAATGTTTGATGAAATTGTAATAAGGCAAGATAAAAATTTACGTGGCCGCACCGAAGATGAAATTATTGAATTGATAAAACGTGGCATAAGAGAGGTTGATCCCAACAAAAAAGTGACTTCGTTTAAACGGGAAACTGATGCAATTGACTTTGCCATAAAAAATGCCCGCAAAGGAACTTTTTTAACCATTTGTAGTGATGTTGTTCCGGCAGCTTTAGACCAAATTTTGGCGTTAAAAGAAGCTGAAGATAAAGGAGAAATCGAGTTGGGTATTTAGCTTAAAGTTAATACAACAACCTTTGCCGGATTAGCAATCTGTATATGATGTTATTTGTATAAGTACACCCAAATTATAATACAACTAGACTGGGGTAATATTTTTAAACAAGAAGTTTTAAGGCCAAAAGCACATTAGAAGCAAATGGATTAACAGCAACTAAGGTTTTGAATGTTGACGAAAGATTGAGTTGTTGCATCAAAATAGTATACAAAGCTTAGGGTAGAAAATGAAGGTACTTAACACAAATAGGATAACTCTACGAAGTTTAGAGTTGCCTTTTTCTTGTTAATGGATAGTGAATTTATTTTTAATAGTGTTCAGTTTAAAAACTATTTTGTTGCTATAACAGTCACTAATTTAATCGTTTACTAATTATATCTAAAACGTATATATATAATTGTGCTGGAGTAAATTTACGCCAATTCACAGCATCCAAATCTCCACCAAAATTTAGGTAGTAATCAATATTATTTCTTCTAAATTCATCCAACACTTGATCTTGAAAGTTAAGCGCCACTATCCATCCATCTTCAACATCTTGAAACCACTCCTCATAATAACAATCATCACTAACATGGAAGTTTAATACGTTTTCGCCAATTAAAATAAACTTATTTATACCTTCTGCTATTAATATTTCGGCTACTTCTCGCTTTAAAAGCATCACATCATTATTAATTGCATCGTTCCATTCGCCAATTAATTCGATAATGGCATAACCTTCACTGTATTCTGTAAATAATAGTTTTACATACAAGGTATTCGACCCAAAATCATCCCATTGCGGATGTATCAGGTAATTGTATATCTGATTGGTGAACTCAAACTCGCTATACTCGCGCTCAAAAAAAGGCGACTTGCTGTCGTGCTCGGCTTGGTAGAAGTCTCTCCACCTAAAATGAGGTTCTATATCCTGCATGGTGCAAATTTAATGCTTCAATTGCTTATTTTGGTAGGCTTTTAATCAATCTTTAAATTTAACAATCAAGGCTTTGTAACTTCATATAAAAATGTATTTTTGCCCGACTAAGTTTAAACATAACACTATTAAATAAACATGGCGTATTTATTCACTTCAGAATCGGTTAGCGAAGGCCACCCGGACAAAGTTGCCGATCAGATATCGGACGCTTTAATTGACAACTTTTTAGCTTTTGATCCAGAATCAAAAGTGGCTTGCGAAACTTTAGTAACTACCGGACAAGTTATTTTGGCGGGTGAGGTTAAGTCTAAGGCTTATCTTGATGTTCAAACCATTGCTCGTGATGTAATCAAGAAAATTGGTTATACCAAAAGCGAGTACATGTTCGAAGCAAATTCATGTGGTGTTCTAAGTGCTATTCACGAACAATCTGCAGATATTAATCAAGGTGTTGATCGTAAGAAAAAACAAGACCAGGGAGCTGGTGACCAAGGTATGATGTTCGGTTATGCAACTGCAGAAACTGATGATTACATGCCTTTGGCTTTAGATCTTGCGCATAAAGTATTAATTGAATTAGCTGCTTTGCGCAGAGAAAATAAAGCAATTAAATATTTACGTCCTGATGCAAAAAGTCAAGTAACACTAGAGTACAATGATAAAAACCAACCAGTTCGCATCGACTCTATAGTGGTATCAACACAACATGATGATTTCGATACAGAGGCTAAAATGCTAGCTAAAATTAAGAAAGATATCATTGAAATTTTGATTCCACGTGTTAAGGCTAAATATAAAAAATTCGCTAAGTTATTTAACAACGATATTAAATACCATATCAACCCAACAGGTAAATTTGTTATTGGTGGTCCGCATGGCGATACCGGTTTAACAGGTCGTAAAATCATTGTTGATACTTACGGTGGTAAAGGTGCTCATGGTGGAGGTGCATTCTCTGGTAAAGATCCAAGCAAGGTTGATAGAAGTGCTGCATATGCTACACGTCATATCGCAAAAAACTTGGTAGCTGCAGGTTTATGCTCTGAGGTGTTAGTGCAAGTTTCCTACGCAATTGGTGTTAAAGATCCAATGGGTATTTACATCAATACATATGGCACATCAAAAGTTAAATTAACTGATGGTGAAATTGCCAAGAAAGTAGAGAAAATATTTGACATGACTCCATACGGAATCGAAACTCGTTTGAAATTACGTAACCCTATCTACAGTGAAACTGCTGCATATGGTCATATGGGTCGTAAAAACGAAATAGTAACCAAAACTTTTGTTTCTCCTGATGGTAAGAAAATAACCAAAAAAGTTGAATTATTTACTTGGGAGAAATTAGATTACATGGATAAAGTGAAAAAAGCGTTTAGTATAAAATAATCACAGTTGTCAATTATAGAAAAGGGCAGAAAATCATTGATTTTCTGCCCTTTTAGTTTTCTTTAGGTGTTGATGTAATCTTAAAAACCAATAAGCATAATTCCTGCGGCAAACGCCCTAACATCAGGAGCTTTATTGTTGTTAAAATAAGGCGTTAATGCGTAGTTGGCAAACAGTTTAATTTTATTGTATCCCAATCTCACAGTCCCGTCAACCCTAAAAGCATTTATGTTAAAATCGTCTTTAAATGTTAACCTATCTTCAGAACCTCTGGCCGTTGTTTCGGTTACAACTTTTGCTGTTGCGGTATATCTTACTATTGCACCTACAGCAATGTGAAATCCACCATGAGCTTCTTTTTTACTGCCTGGTGCATACTTAATTAGTAAAGGTACATTTATATCATAGGTGTAGAGTTTGTTTTTAGTAAGGGCTACACCCGCATCCGTGCTGCTCAATGTATCACTATTTGGTGTGATGTAAGAATTGCCTTCAAAATGATAATTGCTAAACTGTGACCCTAATCCAGTTGTTAAAGCGAGTTTGTTTTTAATAATATGACCATCAAATTCAAAAAGATTTATTCCATATAGCCATGAGCTACCAACATTGGTATTTAAAAATTTATAGTCGTTACCATGCGTAAAGTTCATGCTTGATGTTGTTAGTGCATTTACTCCTGTTTCCAATCCAGCGAATACACGTTTCATGCGTCTACGTTTTTCGTTATTATCAGCAGGTTTTTCCTTATCAGCTTTATCATCATCAATAATAATAAACTTACGTTTACCAATTTTCAAACGAGTGGTATCTGCTTCGGGTATATTTTTAAATGGTGGTATATTAATATTCAAATCAGCAGTAAACTCATCGGTATTACTTTTAATTTTTCCTGCACCGTCAATACTAAATATTTTGTTTTTGGGCTCCCCTTGGTAAGTAACCAAACTTGCACCGTCAGCCTTTGCATGCAACGATTCTGTTACGAAAATTTTTGCGTGGCTTCCACCATCGGCTTCAATGTTCATATTTTTAACCGTTAGCTTACTTGCATCTAGTAATACTGCGCCATCTGTTTCTATTACTGCATTAGTTGCTTTACCACCGAGTATCAAATTTGCACCACCGTCCATATTTACTTTTATGTTGTTATTAGATACTATTAAATGAGCCTTTGATGCGCCATCCATGATGATGTTAAGGTCAGACGACTTCAACGTGTCTAAGCACACTAACTTTGCCCCAGCATCCATTTTTATATCAGTTACTAACTTCGCAAAAACCTTTATTCTACCCGCTCCACTAAAATCTTCGCCAATGTGAAGCTCGTTGTTTATTACCTTCAATTCGCCAATAAGTCGGTCGGCATTGTTTTGAATGTATACCGAATACCTATCGGCAATTACCAATTCAATATTTGCAATACCACTTAAATTTATCTTTGTAAACTCACCAACTGGTTGGCTGTTTTGTGCTTTTATGGGCTTTAAAAAAATAAGCGGAGCGCCTATTAAAACGAGTGTTTTTAGCAGTTTAATTTTCATATTTTATTGGTTTTATAGTGATACGTTTTGTAGTTAATAATTCTTGCCCTTAGCTTAAGTTTTTTATTTTTTAGACCAAGACAAACCTAGTGCAGCTAACTCAAAATGATTGATTCGTCCTGATGTTGTATCGTTATCAATTTTTAAATCGATACCTGTTGTTTTATTTATAAGACCCACTAATGTAATTTGCTTGTTGGTATCGGCTTCACCTATTAGTTGGTTGGTGTTTTGTCTTAATTTTCTTACTAATAAACTTTTAATTTCATTAAATTGATCTTGCTGTACTTGTTCTTTTTGTTTAACAAAACTTAATTCAGAAGCGCTTACTTGTTGGTTGGAATAACCGGTATGATGTATGGTAATTAAATGCGGTTTAATAGCAGATACTTTTTCGGCATAGGCAACAACCTTGTTAATTACCACTACTTTATTACCTCCTAATTGTGCTGTTACATTATAAATTACTTTTGGTCTTAATGCTTTTGTTGATGCTAACTTCGTTTGTTCATCAGCTATTGGTGCATTGGTATTTTGATTGGTATTTTGTTTATTGTTTGTAATGGGTTGCTGTTGTTTAGTAAGTTTGACATAAATAAATCCAATAACACTTAATAATACCAATACTGACGCTATTCGCATCAATGGTGTATACCATACAATGGATAAGTTTGACCTTTTTAGTTCTTTTTTGTTTGGATATACCAAACTATAATCTAGTTGTTGCACAGTTAGTGTAATTAATTCTTGTGCTACAACTAGTTTGGGATTTTGTTTGATGGCATTTTGGAGTTCAATAGCCTCCAGGTTTGATAAGTCAGATTCAATTTCTTTAATTAGTAAGAGTTGGTTACGGTCTTGTTCTGATTTTAAAAGGAAGCTGCTATCGAAGTGTGTTTCTGTATTTAGTAAAACGGCACTATTTAGGTCGTCAAATTCTTCTTTTATATCATTATTTTGATCTAAAAACAATAATACCTCAGCCACTTGAAATGGATGTAAAGTTCCATCAAGGTAATCTATTAGGTAAGACTCATAATTGTTTCTGTTTATACTCATATCACTTGATATAAATTCCCGATGTACTCTTTTAAAATGATGCGTGCACGATAAATGTACACTTTAACCTGGCTCTCACTTAATCCTGTAATTTTTCCTATTTCGTTGTAATTATATCCTTCATAGTCGCGAAGTAAAATTACAGCACGCTGTATATCGTTTAGTCTAGAGAGTGCTTCATTCAAAATTTCCTTTACATCATTATAATTATTATATGTTATAAAGTTTTTGTCTTTTACACCTTCAAAATCACCAACAAATTTGTCACGTCTAATAGTATCTAACATGGTATTG
>Ga0247722_10000681_pt1 | contig 20037 bp, 22 predicted proteins | sample MSEWelMarce3H_FC_FD_189094 | JGI IMG/M metagenome (GOLD analysis project Ga0247722, IMG submission 189094) | Subsurface sediment microbial communities from gas well in West Virginia, United States - MSEEL Well Study Marcellus 3H_FC | ecosystem: Environmental > Terrestrial > Deep subsurface >... | reverse complement strand
TTTTTGTAGTGGTAGCGTCTTTATTTGCGTCTTGTATTCCAAATAAAGATTTGATATACTTACAAAATAATACTAATAAAGCAAGCACAATTGACGTTGCTCAAGATGCCATAAAACCCTATCGCGTTCAAGTAGGAGATATTTTGTCCATAACCATCAAAGCGTTAGACCAAAAACTTGTCGATATGTTTTCGGTTTCGAGTAGTTCAAATGCAAATGCACAAATGCAATTAGGGGCTCAACAACTTTATTTTAATGGTTACACGGTTGATAATCATGGATTTATTAGAATTCCCGTGCTTGGAGAAATTCCTGTTTTAGGCTATTCTTCAGAAGAAATTAGACAAAAAATAGAAAAAAAGTTTTTAGAAGAGTATTTTAATAAGGAAGCCAATATTTTTGTTTCAGTGAAATTAGCAGGACTGCGATACACAATCAACGGCGAGATAGCAAAACCAGGAACAAATGTTTTGTATCAAGAGAATGCCACAATCATGGAAGCTATTGCCAATTCAGGCGATATTTTATTCACAGGTAATCGCAAAGAAGTTCAGGTTATTCGTAAGTTTCCACATGGTTTTGAAACGCATATTTTGGATTTAACAGATGCAAATATCATGAACTCACCTTATTTTTATATTCAACCAAACGATTATATTCTTATAAAACCTTTGAAACAAAAATCGTGGGGAACAGGAACAACAGGAGTACAAACTATAACAACAATTGTTTCGGCATTGTCGTTAATTACAACTGTTTTGTTGTTAAGTAAAAACTTATAATTATGTTAGATACAAAAGATTTTAATTTTGATGAGCCACAAACAAGTTTTGATTTTAAAGGGTTTGTATTAAGACTTTTAAATAATTGGAAATGGTTTGCCCTTTCATTAATTGTAAGTTTTGTTATCGCTTATAATATTAATGTTAGAAAACAAAAAATCTATGGTTTAGAATCCTATATTCGTGTTGAAGATCAAAATAATCCCCTTTTTGCATCAAATACGAGTGTCGTTTTTAATTTGGGTAAGAAATCTGATAAAGTTCAAACGGTTGTAACTACTTTAAAATCAAGAACTCATAATGAATTTGTTGTAGATAAATTGCAATATTATGTGAATTATCTAGTTAAAGAAGATTATTTTTATAGAGATGCGTATGGCGAAGCCCCTTTTACAATTGTTCTCGATAAAACGAAAGGTCAATTATTTGAAAAATTAATAAAAATTAAATTTATTAGTCCATCGCAATATGAAATTAGTTATGATTTTGAAGATAAAAAAAATGTTTCTTTAATTCATTATTCGGATTTATCGGTTTCTAATTTCAAGCCTTCAGCTGCTGAATTTAAGAAAATTGCAAAAGTTAATGAACGATTAAATTTGCCTTTTTTGAATTTCACCATGCAGTTAAAACCGGATGCTGTAGATTATATTGGTGCTGAATATTATATAAAATTTGAAGATTTTCATCAAACGGTTGCACATTATAAAGATATTGATGTTTCTTCTGATGAAAGTGCAACTTCTGTTTTACGCCTTCAATTGGAAGGATCAAATAAGCATAAAATTGTTGAATATTTGAATAGTACGGTCGCTATTTTAATTAAAAATGAATTAAAAAGTAAAAATCTTTTTGCTATTAATACGATTCAATTTATTGATAGCACGCTCTATACGATGGAGGAGCAAATTAAAGATGCTGAAGGGGAATTAAAAGAATTTAGAAGAGGTAAAAATATCTATGAATTGGAAGAGGAAGGTGCTGGAATATTAACAGAAAAACTAGCGGCTTTTGATGTTCAAAAAGACGAAATAAACCGAAAAATGGCTTATTTGAACCTATTAAAATCATATTTAGATAAAAGTAATGACTATTCAAAACTTCCGGCACCAACTGTCGCTGGAATTACAGATGTTAATATTATAACGAATGTTTCAAAACTTATCAATTTATCAGCTGAACGTTCTAGAATGGCTTATTCAGTGAAAAATAAAGCGATGTTTTCTGATTTTGATAATGAAATGGCAGCGATTAAAAACGTTTTGTTAGAAAATATTAATAGTACGAAAGGTGCTTTAAATATTGATTTATCATTGGTTAATAAAAATATTTATCAGTCTGAAAGTCAGGCCAGTTTGCTTCCTGAACATAAACAAGAACACCTTAAAATTACAAGAAAATATAATCTTAAAGATAAAATTTACAGCACTTTTTTAGAAAAAAGAAGTGAAGCAGAAATAGCAAAAGCTTCGACGATTTCAGATGTAAAGGTTTTGGATCAAGCAAAAGATGTTGGAGGCGGTTTATTAGGTCCCAAAACAAGTATCAATTATATTTTAGCGGGACTTTTAGGGCTTATTTTGCCTTTGATTGTCTTTTTTATAAAAATGTTACTTGAAACTAATATTACTTCTGTTGAAGATATTTCAAGGCTTACAAATATCCCTGTGATTGGAGTGATTGGTAAGAAAAGTACAGAAACCAATTTAGCTGTGTTTGAAAAACCAAAATCACCACTTGCGGAATCTTTTCGTGCCATTCGTTCTTCTTTGCAATTTTTGTATAAGAAACAACAAAAAAGTGGTGCTAAAATTTTAATGCTAACTTCTTCAATCAGTGGCGAAGGAAAAACGTTTTGTTCTATTAATTTAGCGACTGTTTTTGCCTTGAGCGAAAAAAAGACGGTTGTTATTGGTTTGGATTTAAGAAAACCAAGAATTTATGGTGATTTTAATACGAATAATTTAACGGGTGTTGTCAATTATTTAATTGGTCAAAAAACAATTGAAGAGGTAACTCAAAAAACACATATTCCATTTTTAGATGTAATTTCTTCAGGACCAATTCCGCCAAATCCTGCTGAACTTTTAATGAGTGATGCCATGGAAAAAATGATTTTGGAACTCAAACAAAAATATGACTATATTATTTTAGATACGCCTCCCGTTGGTTTGGTTTCTGATGCATTAGAATTAGCACAATTTTGTGATGCAACTATATATGTTGCTAGACAAGGTTATACCAAAAAAGACATGTTGAGTGTGGTAAATGAAAAACATAAACGCGGTGAACTGCATAATATTAGTATTTTATTTAACGGTTTTCAAAACAAAACTAAGTATGGCTATGGATATGGCTATGGTTATGGATACGGCGTTTATGGTGAAGGGTATCATGATGACGTTGTACCTGCAAAAAGTTGGATATCTAAATTGAAAAAATTGTTTAAATTAAGCTAATTTTTATATTATGGCAATACTTTCAAATGCTACAATTTTGATTACAGGTGGGGCTGGTTTTATTGGCTCAAATTTGTGTGCTTATTTTCTAGAAAAGAACAAAATTATTTGTTTGGATAATTTTTCAACGGGTTATAGAAAAAACATTGCACCTTTTCTTAATCATCCCAATTTTACACTGATAGAAGGTGATATTCGGAATTTTGAAACGTGTGAATTTGCCACAAAAAATGTGGATTATGTGTTGCATCAAGCTGCTCTTGGGAGTGTTCCTCGTTCGATTATTGATCCAATAACCACAAATGAGGTAAATGTTTCTGGTTTTTTAAACATGCTAACGGCTTCCAGAAATGCTAACGTAAAAAGATTTGTTTATGCCGCAAGTTCCTCAACTTATGGGGATTCAGTTCATCTGCCTAAAGTGGAAGAACAAATCGGAAATCCATTATCGCCTTATGCCATCACAAAATATGTAAATGAATTATATGCTGAAATTTTTAATAAAACCTATAATTTTGATACAATAGGACTACGCTATTTTAATGTTTTTGGACGTAATCAAGACCCAAATGGAGCTTATGCTGCAGTAATTCCTAAGTTTGTTTCCCAATTGATACACCATGAAAGCCCAATTATTAATGGCGATGGAAATTATTCAAGAGATTTTACTTATATTGATAATATCATACAAATCAATGAATTAGCATTATTAACAACCAATAAAGATGCAGTAAATACCGTTTATAATGCCGCTTTTGGTGAAAAAACAACTTTAAATGATTTAGTTTTTATTCTTAAAGAAAATTTAACTAAATTTGACCCCAAAATTGCTGATGTACCTATTATTCATGGCGAAAATAGAGTAGGGGATATTCCGCATTCATTGGCAAGTATTGAAAAAGCAAAACAACTATTACAATATCATCCTCAATTTTCAATGAAAAATGGAATCGAAGAAACAATTAAATGGTATTATAATAACTTAAAATAATAAAATTAATTATATGATTACAAATATTTGTTGCATTGGTGCAGGATATGTTGGTGGACCTACAATGGCTATTATTGCCCAAAAATGTCCCCATATTAAAGTAACAGTTGTAGATTTAAATGAAAAACGTATTGCTGCATGGAATGACGAAGATGTTAAAAATATTCCAATTTATGAACCTGGTTTAAGTGATGTTGTTGCGGAAGCTAGAGGTAGAAATTTATTCTTCTCAACGGAAGTAGATAAAGCTATTGAAGAAGCCGAAATGATTTTTATTTCTGTAAATACCCCTACAAAAACTTATGGGGTTGGAAAAGGAATGGCGGCCGATTTAAAATATATCGAATTGTGTGCCAGACAAATTGCACGTGTTTCAAAAACAGATAAAATTGTTGTTGAAAAATCTACATTGCCAGTAAGAACTGCAAGTGCCATTAAGGAAATCCTTGAAAATACAGGTAATGGAGTGCAATTTCAAATCCTTTCAAACCCGGAATTCCTTGCTGAGGGGACTGCTGTGGAAGATTTATTTGCTCCTGATAGAGTTTTAATAGGTGGTGATTCAACTACTGAAGGGCAAGAGGCAATCCGTAAATTAGTGGATATTTATGCCAATTGGGTGCCAACGGATAAAATTTTAACTACAAATGTTTGGTCTTCAGAGTTATCGAAGCTTACTGCAAACGCATATCTGGCACAACGGGTTTCCTCAATTAACGCATTAAGTGAATTGTGCGAAAAAACAGGTGCTGATGTAAATGAAGTAGCTAAAGCAATAGGAATGGACAGCCGTATCGGTTCGAAATTCTTGAAAGCTTCTGTTGGTTTTGGTGGCTCATGCTTCCAAAAAGATATTTTAAATCTTGTTTATATTGCAAAATCGTATGGTTTAAATGAAGTTGCAGATTATTGGGAACAAGTAATCATCATGAATGACCACCAAAAACGTAGGTTTGCAAAAAATATTATCAAAACGCTTTACAATACCGTTTCTGGTAAAAAAATCGCCTTTTTAGGTTGGGCTTTCAAAAAAGATACGAATGATACCCGAGAATCTGCCGCTATTTATGTAGCAGATGATTTGTTGAATGAACAGGCTAATATTGCGGTTTATGACCCTAAAGTGGGTAGAGATCAAATTCTTTACGACTTGAATTATCTAGAATCACGTTCGGAAGAAGCAAATGAAAACGGTGTTCAAGTTACAACTTCAGCAGAAGAAGCTTGCAAAGATGCACATGCTATTGCAATCTTGACGGAATGGGACGAATTTAAAACGTATGACTGGCAAAAAATTTATGATAATATGCTAAAACCAGCTTTCGTTTTTGATGGGCGAAATATCTTAAATAAAGAAGAATTAGAAAAAATCGGTTTTATATATCAATCTATAGGAAAATAATTAGGAATTTACATTTAAATCATCAAGATAAAGGAAGCTTCATTTGTTTTGATAGGTTTAGTGATGTAACTTCTTTTTTATGCTTAAAAAATTAAAGTATAAAATCGCGATTAACAACAAGTTCTTGCAAACAAATGAAATTCACTGAACACAAATATAAATAAATGCTTAGTGAAGTAAACCCAATAAATAAAAAGGCAATACTGTAAATTGTCCCGATAATTCGGGAAATGACCAATTTCAAATAAATTTTACATATATGAAAATAGCTATCATCGGTTTAGGATATGTAGGGCTTCCATTAGCACGATTATTCGCAACTAAATATCCTGTTATTGGTTTCGATATCAATCAAAAAAGAATTGATGAACTCAACCAAGGTATCGATTTGACTCTTGAAGTGGAAGAACATTTGCTTAAAAGTGTCCTGCTGAAAGAACCTTCTAACCAAATTGGGTTGTATTGTTCCAATAATTTAGCTGATATTGAAAGCTGTACGTATTATATCGTTACGGTTCCAACTCCTGTTGACGCAGAAAATAAACCAGATTTAACACCCTTGTACAAAGCAAGCGAAACAGTAGCTAAAGTACTGAAAAAAGGTGATATCGTAATTTATGAATCAACCGTTTATCCTGGCGTAACAGAAGAAGAATGTGTACCCGTACTCGAAAAATTATCGGGACTTAAATTCAATGAAGATTTCTTTGCGGGCTATTCTCCGGAACGAATTAATCCGGGTGATAAAGAACATACTGTAGAAAAAATCTTAAAAGTAACTGCGGGTTCAACACCTGAAATTGGTGAAAAAGTCAATGATTTATACAAAAGTGTAATTATTGCAGGAACACATTTGGCTCCAACCATAAAAGTAGCCGAAGCTGCAAAAGTAATTGAAAATTCGCAACGGGATATTAATATTGCATTTGTAAATGAATTAGCAAAAATATTTAATTTACTAAAAATTGATACACAAGATGTGTTGGAAGCTGCCGGAACAAAATGGAATTTCCTTCCTTTCAAACCGGGTTTGGTGGGCGGTCATTGCATCGGAGTTGATCCGTATTACCTCGCTCAAAAAGCTATTGAAGCGGGCTATAATCCTGAAATTATTTTAGCAGGTCGCCGAATGAATGACAGCATGGGCGAATATGTAGCTTCTCAAGTGGTGAAATTAATGATTAAAAAAGAAATTGTACTTCATAATGCGGAACTTTTATTGTTAGGAATTACTTTTAAAGAAAATTGTCCAGATGTAAGAAATACAAAAATTGTGGATATTGTAAAAGCCATTAATGAATACGGAATTCAAGTAACAATTTATGATCCTTGGGCGAAACCAGCCGAAGTTCTTCATGAATATGGTATTACATGTGTTAACGAAATTCCTGAAAATCAAAGATTTGATGCAGTTGTTCTTGGCGTTTCGCATAAAGAATTTGCCGATTTAGATTATGCTAAATTAACAAAAGAAACAAACGTAATTTATGATGTTAAAGGATTTTTGAAGAATAAAGTTGATGGAAAACTATAATCCAAACACTATTTCTAAAAGGCAGTTTACTTGAACTGTCTTTTTTTTTTGCTTTTTTTTGAACCGAATCAGTAGGCTTTCTTGTTAGCCGTATTCCCGCCATCCACTCTATCTTTTTGGTTACGATTTTCAGTTGAAATTCTTCACAAAACACAAACATTCAGTAAGCAATAACGAATAACCAAAAAGGATGCCGTTCCTGTCGGGGGTAGGAGTGATGTTTAGGAATTTTTGGGATTGTTTTTCAGTTCATTTATAAAAGTTAAAAGTCTAAAAGTTGACTAATTATTTTTTTGTTTCAAATTAAATACTAAATTTGCAAGACTTTAATGAAAGTTTAGGTAAAAATTTGCAATTCTAATAAAAAACCAAATTGACGCAAGAAAAGTGAAAAAGTTCCAAAAACTTGCGTGAATATGGTAGTTAGTGGCTATTTTGCCCGAGCAGAACGAAAAAAAAAGAATAATATAAAGAAATTTAACATTATGGCATTATGTTATCATTGTGGAAAAAATGGTTCACAACACAGAAGAAATGTTACTACTGGAGGTTCAAATGGAACATATTATGGTAAAAGTATAAGTTTTAGTTCGAGAACTTATAATGGCTTAAGAACGTTATGTGAAAATTGTGCTTTTAGACATGATAAAGGAATAATAACAAGCGGAATTATTGGAAGATGGATAATTGTTGCGATATTAAGTTATATAATAATCCGTTATAAATTTTAAATATGGCGAATTGGAATAGTTTAAAACCGTTAAGATTACAAAGAAGAATTTTGACTTTTGTAATAATTGGAATGGTTGCATTCATAATCTTAACTCCAAAACATTTTTTGGGTAAAAACTCAAATTCGTTAGATTTTATTAGCATATCATTTGTTACTGCAAAATCTGGATTAAAAATAAGAAAAGAACCTAATGCAAATTCTGAAATCATTACAACAGCAAAATGTAACGACGAAATAAAAATAATTGAAAAAGATGCTAAAACTGACTTTGTAAATGGAGAAAATGGAAAATGGTACAGAGTAGAATATGAAAATCAAGAAGGTTATGCTTGGAGTAAATTTATTTCTGAATAGAAAAAACAGCCACTAACAACTAGAGTTTCGTCGCGGCTGAAAGCCGAGTAATTAATTGTTGTGTGTCACTTTGAGTAACAAAAAAACCAAAAGAAAATAATTTTTTAAAATGACAAAAATATTTTTTGTTATTTTGATTTTAACCCAAATAAGTGTGTGCTCACAAAACAAAAATAGAAAATGAAATACGAATCTACAAATAGTTTAAACTTAAAAACTAGAAGTCGAGTAATCGATTTAGACATAATGATGCCGAAAATTAGAGCCGAATTTTATGTAAGATTATTTAGTTTGTTAAAAACAAAACCTGAAAATAGTTTTGAAGGATATGAATTCTTTATAAAAGATACAGAAACAGGGTTAGAATTTAGTGCAGGATTAACTGGTTTTGGAGTTGGATATTTTGCAGAGAATAATTCTAAAGAAACTATTGAGAACATAAATAAGTTCAATAATTATTTATTTAATCAATTGACAGAACTTAAAGATTGCAAAATTGAACTTGAAAATGATTTTGGAAAATCAATATTTGGCTTTGAAAACGGAAAAATAATTGAAATCGACATTGAGGAATAAAAATTTCTTGCAACAACGAGAGTTTCGTTGCGACTCAAAGACGAGTAATCAAACTTGGGTTAAACAGCTTGTCTCGATTTTCGGGAGAACCGGTTAGATTCACGCCTATTATGGGGTTATCGAAAAATTTTTAGTCCCGATAGCTATCGAGGTCAAGAGGATTGAGTTTTTATTGAAGTGTTTTAAAAAATTGTTTTTGGGTTTTTCCTTTTAGTTTTGGATTCTATTTTCAGCTTAATTTAGAATGAGATTGCTTCGTTCCTCGCAAGGACGGTGCGTGAAGGACGGAAGGGAAAGACTGAACTTTGTTTGGTTTTATGATGAGTTTGCTTCGTTCCTCGCAAGGATGGTGCGTGAAGGACGGAAGGGAAAGACTGAACTTGTTTGGTTTTATGATGAGATTGCTTCGTTCCTCGTAAGGATGGTGCGAGAATGAGGAAGTAAAATAATATGGAATTAAAGAAATTACTCAACTTGCTTTAAAGATTCAGGAGATTGCTTCGTTCCTTAAAAGGACGTAGTGGAAAGGTTTGTGTGAATGTTTTACGTTGCCATTATTTTATTTTTGGTAGGGATTTGATAGAAGTGGTAACGGGTGTTGGGCTATAGAACCGCTATTTCAAAAGACATCAACTGAAAGACAATCCCAAAAATGCCTAAAAAATGCCCTTTACCCCCGATGGGAGCGGCATCCTTTTTGGTTACAAGTTGTTGGTTCCTGATTACTTGTTTTAAAGATAATCTCCAACTGAAAAACGTAACCAAAAAGATAGAGCGGACAGCGGGAAAATGGAAACCAAAAGAGCCTACTGTTTCGGTTCAAGAAAAAGAAAATACACAAAAAATTGATTCCATTCAGAAAAAAGATACAAAGAAACGAAGCAAAAATATATTTTTTAAATTCAAGATAAGTTTGTATATTTGTCGGCAAAAATAACGACTGCTATGTTAGATAGATTACAATATGTAAAACAACGATTTGATGAGATTTCCGATTTGATTATACAGCCCGATGTGATTTCGGATCAGAAACGGTATGTACAATTAAATAAAGAATATAAAGACATAAAAGCATTAGTTGAAAAAAGAGAAGAATACATAACAATTGTAGGAAATATTTCAGAAGCTAATGAAATTATAGCAGATGGGTCTGATGCTGAGATGGTTGAGATGGCGAAAATGCAATTAGATGAAGCAAAAGGTCGCTTGCCACAGCTAGAGGAAGAGATTAAATTTATGCTAATTCCGAAGGATCCGGAAGATGCAAAGAATGTAATGGTAGAAATTAGAGCAGGAACAGGCGGTGATGAAGCGTCTATTTTTGCGGGTGATTTATACCGAATGTACACCAAATATTGCGATGCAAAAGGGTGGCGAACATCCGTTGTGGATATGAATGAAGGTACATCAGGTGGGTTTAAAGAGGTGATATTTGAGGTTTCAGGCGAAGATGTTTATGGGACATTAAAATTTGAAGCAGGGGTTCACCGGGTGCAACGCGTTCCACAAACCGAAACACAAGGAAGAGTGCACACATCAGCTGCAACCGTTATGGTATTACCAGAAGCAGAAGAGTTTGATGTTCAGATCGATATGAATGAAGTTCGGGTTGATTTTTTCTGTTCATCAGGTCCTGGAGGGCAATCGGTGAATACTACAAAATCGGCAGTTCGACTCACCCATATCCCAACAGGTTTAGTGGCTCAGTGTCAGGATCAGAAATCGCAACATAAAAATAAAGATAAAGCACTAGAAGTTTTGCGTTCCCGATTATATGAACAAGAATTAGCCAAGAAAGAAGCAGAGGATGCCACAAAGCGAACCTCGCAAGTGAGTAGTGGTGACCGTTCGGCAAAAATTAGAACCTATAATTATGCACAAGGCCGAATTACAGATCACCGTATAGGTTTGAGTATCTTTGATTTAGATGGTTTCATGAATGGAAATTTACATAAAATGATTGATGAGTTACAACTTGTTGCCAATACCGAAAAATTGAAAGAAAGCGAAGTTTTTTAAACTCAAAAACGAATATAAATGAAAAATGCCAGGCAAATTGCTTGGCATTTTTAGTTGTGTTGAATTAATAATTCTTATAAAAATAAGTGATTTTATTCTTTTGCTTTTTCGTTTTCATCAACTTTGGCACCGATTCTGTTTACGGCAAGCATTGGAGCAAATCTGATTTTTAGTTTAGCGATTTTCATGTTATCTGAGCTAGATAAACCTTCTTTTTCTACGGTGTTTTTTTGCGAATCTAATGCTTCATAAAGGAGCTTAATTTCGTCCCAATCTTCACGGGAATAAGCATCTTTATTTTGTTCAACAGTAGTGATGAATTTTTCATAAACGCTTAAAATATTATCTTTATTTACCCAACTGAAATTTAAATCCTCGCCGATATCCGTATTTGAGAATAATACTTTTCGTAAAGTTGGTTTTTCTTTTTCAGCTTGCTTAGCTTTTTCAGCTAAATAGCTGTTTTTATATAATTCGTATTTATCAGTAGAAACTAGAATTTTACTTTCAAAATCTTTTTTGTCTTTCAGTTCGTTCAGGGCGTTTTGTGCAGCTTGTTTTCGTTGTTGGATTTGGTTTTCGATACTGTCCCAGTTTAGTTTACTTTCGGTGGTTGTTAATTCATTAATAGAATCCACATACACTTGATAGTCAGTAATTGCTTTTTCAGCTTTGGTTTCTTTATCTGTTTTGCAAGAAACGGTAACAATTCCTAATAGAATGATTAAGATTGGTAATTTTAATTTTTTCATGATTGACTTTTTTTAAGGTTGGTAATTTTTGATAATAGTTGTGTAACAGCGATTTGAATTCCGTATCCCATTACTTGTTTTAATGGGTTTTCAGGATTTCCAATGATTAATTTTTTAGATAAATAGCCACCAGCAAGACTGATGACGGTGGAATAAATATGATCTTTGTCTGTAGCTTTTTTATAAAATTCCAAAACACTTTGGTAAACAATTGTAGCTAAAGAATATTCATTTTTCATAAAACCATATTGTTTTTCCATTGTTTCATAATCGGTTTTACGAAGCATTTCCTGACTTATGATTCTTTTTTTTAGTAATTCTGATTGGGATAGTGTTTTCATACGTATTTATATTAGTTATCTTTAAGTAAATCCTCTTTTTGTTCCAAATCCTCTTTATCGATAAATTTAGAAATAATTAAATTTCCAACTGGGATTATGATTAATTTAGTTCTAAAAACATAAACAATCAATGCAAGTAGGAGATAAAATAAAGAAACAGCAAAGAAACCAAGAGCGGTATTATTTAAAAGTTGCCCGATAAGAAATCCGAAGCCAATAGTAATAAACAATGTAAACATAGCCAATAATATAATCATACAAAAAACTAAGGATAAAGAAGATAGAACATCAGAAACCTTATCAATTGTTTTTAGTTGCAGTAATTCCAAACTTGATTTCGAATATTGCGTTACCCTTTTAAAGAGCAATGTTGCATTTTCAGCTATGTTTTCCATTGTTTACTTTTTTTTATTTGCTCATTTTATTAGCAAATTGTTCAACTTTTTCTTTACCTTCTTCTACTAAATCATGTGCATCTGAAGTCAAATTTGCATATTGATCTTCCACAGAGGAGATAAATTCTGAGAAACTTCCTTTAAGGTGTTCTTTTAAATCCGTTCCTTTTTGTGCGATTTTACGCCTAGTATTGCTTCCTTTATCTGGAGCAAACAAAACGCCAAGAATCGCACCAATGGCTAAGCCACCTAATACGCCTACTACTACTTCTGAATTTTTCATACGTTTAATTTTTAATGATTTTTAAATAATTTATAACTCTTTTCCCTTAATTACTCGAAACAAAATAGCGATTACAGCAATCACTAGTAAAATATGTATAATGCCCGTGGCACTATAAACAAAAAAACCCAAAGCCCAAAGAATAATAAGTACTACGGCTACTGTGTATAATAAATTTGACATAATTATATGATTTTAAAGTTATTGTTCATAGCAAAAAACTAGCTACTTAATTATTTTACAAATTTATAATCTAATGACTATCAAATTATTATATATTTATTGTAAATATTTACATATTTCCCATATTAACATTTTTTAAAAATTTTGACATTCCAAAACTTTATACTAAATTTGCAAGCACAACAAAAAAAACATATTTTGACTACAACACAACTTATTTCGGAAATTCATTCAAAAAAATCCTTTCTTTGTATTGGTTTAGACGTTGATTTAGAAAAAATACCCAAGCATTTAGCTAATTCGGTAGATCCGATTTTTGAATTTAACAAAGCCATTATTGATGCTACACACGATTTATGTGTTTCATACAAACCTAACACCGCTTTTTATGAAGCTTATGGTCTAAATGGTTGGAAATCCTTGCAGAAAACAATCGCTTATATCAATGAATTTTATCCTTCAATTTTCACAATTGCCGATGCAAAACGAGGTGATATTGGTAATACTTCAACGCGCTATGCAAAAGCTTTTTTTGAAGAATTAAACTTTGATTCCATAACAGTTGCTCCTTACATGGGTAAAGATTCTGTGGAACCGTTTTTGGCTTTTGAAAATAAACATACTATTTTGTTAGCCCTAACATCAAATGAAGGTGCATTCGATTTTCAAACTCAAAAAATAAACGAAAAAGAACTGTATAAAAAAGTTATCGAAACGGCAGTAACTTGGAAAAATTCAGAAAATTTAATGTATGTAGTTGGTGCCACAAAAGCTTCCTTTTTCTCCGAAATTCGGAAAATCGTTCCTGAACAATTTTTATTAGTACCAGGAATTGGAGCACAAGGCGGAAGTTTACAAGAAGTATGTAAATATGGAATAACAAAAGATGTTGGTTTATTAATTAATTCATCAAGAGGAATTATTTATGCTTCAAATGGACTAGATTTTGCAGAAAAAGCACGTGAGGAAGCACTGAAATTGCAACAAGAAATGGAACAGATAATGAAAACATTATAAATTTCAAATGGTAAAAACCGTAATTGATCAACTGGGAAATGTTCATTATTTCGAAAAAACACCTCAAAGAATTATTTCTTTAGTGCCTTCGCAAACCGAATTGCTATATGATTTGGGATTAGAAGAAACGCTATTAGGGATTACAAAATTTTGTGTGCATCCACCTCATTTTAAAGCAACTAAAACAATTGTTGGAGGTACGAAAAATATAAAAATTGATGTGATAAAAGCATTGCAACCCGATATAATCATTTGCAATAAAGAAGAAAATACTAAAGAATTAGTTGTTGAATTACGAAAAATTTGCACTGTTTGGGTAACAAATGTTGAAGATTATTATTCAAATTTACAAATGATAAGGGATTTTGGAAACGTCTTTAATAAACGAACAGAAGCCTCAAATTTAATTGCTAAAATAGAACATAAATATTCTGATTTTCAATTATTTATAAAAGAAAAATCCGTAAAAAAAGTAGCCTATTTTATTTGGGCAAAACCCTTTATGGTTGCTGGAAAAAATACATATATTAATGAAATGCTGAAGATGAACCATTTTCAAAATATTTATCAAGAAAAAGAAAGTAGATATCCAGAAATAGAGCTTAAAAAAATCAGACTTGAAGGTGATCCCGATATTGTGTTTTTATCATCAGAGCCATTTCCCTTTACAGATGAACATGCTTTTGAAATAGGAATATTTACGCATCATTCAAAAACCGTATTTGTTGATGGTGAAATGTTTTCATGGCATGGTTCTCGAATTGTAAAAGCTTTTGATTATTTTAAACAAATACATTCTAAAATTTAATTAGTATTGCTTTTTTTATTAATTTTACCAAAAAAAAATTGATTTCATATACCTTATACAAACACGATACTAGCAAAGAATGGGTTACATTTGTCCATGGGGCAGGAGGAAGTTCGGCTATTTGGTACAAACAAATTCGGGCTTTTCAAGAACATTTCAACGTTCTTTTACTTGATTTGAGAGGGCATGGAGCCTCAAACAAAACAAAAGCGGCAACCCATAAAAATGCCTATACGTTTCAATCAATTGTTGATGATGTTTTAGAAGTTATGGAACATCTTAAATTAATAAATTCACATTTTGTTGGTATTTCATTAGGAACAATTGTAATTAGAAAATTAGCAGAAAACCATCCCGAAAAAGTTAAAAGCATGATTTTAGGAGGTGCTATTTTGAAAATGAACTTTAGATCACAAATATTAATGCGTTTAGGAACAATTTTTAAGTATATTTTGCCCTATTTAGTGCTATATAAATTTTTTGCTTTCGTGATAATGCCAAGAAAAAACCATAAACAATCAAGAAATCTTTTTATAAATGAAGCAAAAAAAGTATATAAAAAAGAATTTATTAAATGGTTTAAATTAACAGCAGAAATTAATCCAGTTTTAAAATGGTTCAGACAAGTTGAATTAAATATCCCTACTTTATATATCATGGGAGAGGAAGATTATTTGTTTTTACCATCCGTTAAACAAGTAGCTGAAAACCATTATAAAACCGCAAAATTATTTGTTTTTCAAAATTGTGGACATGTTGTAAATTTAGATCAAGCGGCTTTATTTAATCAAAAAGTGATTGCCTTTATAAAAAACTCCCTTGAAAGATAGGAATTTCATTAGCAAAAATTACGAAATTCAATTAATTTAGCAAAATTAATTTTTAAAATGAAATTCCAATTCTAAATTACTACATTTGCAAAAAATAAATTAATGTCTTTTTCAAACTATACCAAAGAGTTTTCTATAAATTTAAAACTAGCCTATCCCATTATTTTGGGAATGTTAGGTCACACATTAGTAGGCATTGTGGATAATATAATGGTTGGAAAATTAGGACCAACTGAATTAGCTGCTGTTTCACTTGGAAATAGCTTTGTTTTTATCGCTATGTCTTTAGGCATCGGATTTTCAACAGCAATAACACCTTTAGTTGCAGAAGCTGACGGGCAAAATGATGTTGCATCTGGTAGAGCCGCTTTCCATCACGGGGTTTATTTATGCACCATTTTGGGTTTTGCATTGTTTTTTCTAATTTTTTTCTCAAAGCCTTTAATTAGTTTAATGGGACAACCTGAAAATGTAGTTACATTAGCAAAACCTTATCTCGATATCGTAGGATTTTCATTAATTCCTTTGCTTATTTATCAGGCATATAAGCAATTTGCAGATGGTTTAAGTGAAACAAAATATTCCATGTGGGCCACCTTAATTGGAAATGTCACAAATATTATCATCAATTATTTTTTAATCTACGGAATTTGGATTTTTCCTGAGTTAGGAATTATTGGAGCTGCTATCGGGACTATTGTTTCTAGATTTGTAATGCTCGGTTTTATGCATTTCATTATGAAAGCGAAACCAAAATTTCATCCTTATTTCAAAGAATTTACCTTTAAAGAAATAAAAAAAGAAATCAATATTAAAATTATTAGATTAGGATCACCTTCCGCAATGCAAATGTTTTTTGAAGTGGCATTATTTACAGGTGCAATATGGCTTTGCGGAATGATCGGCACAACCAGTCAAGCTGCAAATCAAATTGCTTTGAGTTTGGCATCATTAACATTTATGGTGGCAATGGGGCTAAGTGTTGCAGCAATGATTCGAATAGGGAACCAAAAAGGATTAAATGATTTTGTGGCATTAAGAAGAATAGGAATCTCAATTTTTTTATTAACAATTTTGATTGAGCTATTATTTGCCTTGCTTTTTATTGTTTTTCATGAAAGTTTACCTTATATTTTTGTAGATTTAAATGATACTAAAAATGCAGTTGAAAATTTAGAAGTCATTTCAATTACCGGAAATTTATTATTAATTGCTGCTATTTTTCAGATATCTGATGGTGTTCAAGTGGTGGTTTTAGGTGCATTAAGAGGACTTCAAGATGCAAAAATCCCAATGTATATTACTTTTGTAGCCTATTGGATTATTGGTTTTCCAATCTCAATTTATCTTGGTTTGGAAACCGAAATGAAAGCAGTTGGTGTTTGGATAGGTTTACTTGCGGGTTTAACGGCTGCAGGACTCTTTTTATACATCAGATTTCAATATTTGTCAAAAAAATTAATTGTATTAAATAAATAAACTTTAATAAATAGAATATGAATTTACCTAAATTTGTTATTGGTGATAATACCGATTTTCCAGAAGATATTTTTATAATTCACCTTGATTACCCGAGATTTGTCATTAATTTAAAAGACGATGAAGTGGAATTTTTAGAGGATATAGAAGAGGAAGACGAAAAAGAATTGGAGTCAGAAATGGAATATTTGATTACAATTGCAGGAGAATTTTATGACCGAGAAATCAAAAGATATGAAGCCGAATAAATAAAAAACAACAACAAGTATAGATTAAATGTACTTGTTGTTAGTTTTTTTTAAGCTAAATCTAATTGTTTATAGCGTGTTTCTATTAAAGAATTATATTTGTCTTTATAGAAATCATTCACAAAACTTTTTGATAAAACATCTTTTATTTCAGGCTTACAATAATAAAAAAGTTCTAGTGTTTTATCCAAAACCTTTTTGCTTAACCCACAGTTTTCATACGCAACTAAGAAATCAGCATACTTTAATTTTCTTTTTTTTGCATTTAATGTTAGTGCCAATTCTTCTGTATCACTTGGAAGTAATAAAGTTGAAGGCACTAAATCATAAGCAGGGCATAGACTCATTTGTTGTTCGGCATTTTCTAATAATGAAAAATTTTTCAAATGCATATCGGAATTGCCTGTTAAAAAACAAAACAAAACTTGTTCGTAAAAATTACTTACGTCAAGCAAAGGAGTTGATGAAAATTTCAATAATAACTTTGCTACTTGCTCATGACTTCCTTTGTATTTATCTTCGGTTAATCGTTCACTTAACTGACACATATCTTCCATCATTAGTTTTCCTTTTCGGGTTCTATCTACCCTTTTTGTGATATAGCAAAGTGTTTCATCTTGAAGTTTAACTAAACTATGAGGAACAACTTTTAAACCACAAACAGCAGCCATGTGCATTGTAACGCTTTCTAATTCAGGTAGTTGTTGATAGAATTCTGATGGTGGTTTCAATATATAATCACCATAAAGTCCTACTATTGTTAGTTTTTTGGTTAAATTTTTCGAGGCATCTTTGTATAAACTTAGCGAAACTTTTGCTTGTACTCCCGTAACAGCCACTTGACTTTGAACAACTTGCGTAGCTAAAGATTTGAGATCTTCCATATTATAAGCCAATTGTGGTGTTTTTAATTGTCCAAAAAATCGTTTTGTACACGCTTCATGAAAATCTTTTGTTCCTGACAAAGCTTCATAGCAATACAAACACCGATTTCCATAAAAAGGAACGGGTTCGTTTAAAACTAAATCTTTACTTTCACTTTTTGCTAAATATTTTTTTTTATAATTTTTCATTTTCTAATACACTTACTGCTCCAATGCAGTCTTTACAACAATTTAGTAGTAATCCCATTCTATCTTTATAACTTATTTTCCAGTTTTCTTCGGCTATACTTAACAGCCATCCTTCAGGAATTAAACCATCAAAAAAAGCAAAGAGCGTTTTGCTTTCATAAGGTGTTTCTCTTAAAGGTAAAGTTATACTAACTGCTTTTGCATCAATACTTTGCAAGTAATTTTTATCATATTCAAAGGCATAACCTTCATCTGTTTCTGAGATTAATCCGCAGGTTTTATTTTTAAAGAATACGGTGCCACTTCTATTCATTTTCTAATTCTTTTTCTATTGGTATTACGCCCAGACAATCGCCAAAAAGACGTAATACATCGTTAATTTTATCGGTTCTTAATGCGTTTTTACCTTGTTCTAAATCACGAATGAAACGCAAACCAACTCCTGCTTTTTGGGCTAATTCTTCTTGCGTAATTTTATTTTGCTTTCTCTTTTTTTTAACGTGAAGACTTACTGGGTTTAGTTTTTTTTGCATTTTTATACCTTTTAGACTGCAAATTTATATTTTTTATTTTTATTTATTTATTTCATAATAAACTTTAACATTTTTTTAATATTTTATACCTTTTAAGGTGTAAAATGGGCTAATTTCGATATTTTATACCTTTTGAGATATAAAATAGTAAATTTTATATAAATTATACCTTTTATGATATATTTTTTAAGAAAGGAATTGTTGTTAAAGACTTGTAGGTAATGTTGAAAATATAGCATTTATAATAAATACTAAAAAGTAAACGAATCAATTGGTTTATGAAATTTTGTTGTATTCATAAACAGTAATTCAAAATTTAAAACTGTTGAAAAATTAAATCAAGTTTATGTAAACAAATTCGCCAGCAACAAGCGGATAATCGTGTTCAAAAAATAATTTTGCAGTTTCATATTTGGCTTCTATAAGATAGCAAGTGCCTCTATAATAAATATTTAGTACTTCAACTTTAGTATTAGAAAAAGAAGTTAATTTTATTTGATGTGGGTAAATATAACGAACCTTTCCTTCTATTTTTATTTCATTTACATCGCCAAAAAGGGAAGCTACATAATAGTTTTTTGGTCTATTATAGGTGTTTTCAGGTGTGTCAAACGCTACTTTTTTTCCTTCTTTCAAAACTAAAACAGCATCAGAAAACGATAAAACATCGGTGCTATCATGTGTTGCAACAATTGTAGTAATATTTTCCTTTTTTAAAAAATGAAATATATTGCGTCGTAAACTATTTTTTCTAAAATTATCAATATGACTAAAAGGTTCATCAAGCAACAAAACTTCAGGTGGAAGTGCCAAAACACTCGCTAATGCTACCCTTTGCATCTGACCACCGCTTAAATTTTTAACTTTTGTGTTGGCAAATGCTGTCATTTCGACAGTATTTAACAAGGTTTTAATTCTGGCTTTCTTTTGTTCAGGAAAAAAATTCGAAAGGTATTTTCCAATATTTTCAGCAACGGAAATATAAGGCATCAAACCGAAATCTTGTGATAAATATTTCATAAACGGCATTCCTGGAATCAGTTGATTTTTTGGGCCTATTATTTTTGAATTGTTCCAAAAAATCACACCTTCGTTCACATCATGTTGGCCGTAAATTAGTTGCAACAGCGTACTTTTGCCACAACCACTTTCTCCGATAATAGCTAAATTTTCACCTTTTTTAATCTCAAAAGAAAGCATTTGAATAATAGGTGCTTCCGAATATGAAAAAGAAATATTTTGAAC
>Ga0247722_10000680_pt1 | contig 20038 bp, 15 predicted proteins | sample MSEWelMarce3H_FC_FD_189094 | JGI IMG/M metagenome (GOLD analysis project Ga0247722, IMG submission 189094) | Subsurface sediment microbial communities from gas well in West Virginia, United States - MSEEL Well Study Marcellus 3H_FC | ecosystem: Environmental > Terrestrial > Deep subsurface >... | reverse complement strand
ATCCCGCCCCTCCCGATCCAAAAAGAGATCGTACGCATTCTCGATACCTTTACAGAGCTTACCGCAGAGCTTACCGCAGAGCTTACCGCAGAGCTTACCGCTCGTAAAAAGCAGTATGCTTATTATCGGGATGAGCTTTTGAGCTTTGAGTCCACGAAAGACACGAAAAGCACGAAAAATGTGGAGTGGAAGACGTTGGGGGAAATAGGAGAATTCCAAAGGGGAAAACGATTTGTTAAAACTGATATGATTTCAGAGGGTATCCCTTGTATTCATTATGGCGAAATGTACACACATTATGGTACTTGGGCGGATAAAACTAAATCATTTGTTAGTAAAGAGCTAGTTGAGAATAAAAAACTAAGAATTGCCGAAAAAGGGGATGTTGTCATCGTTGCCGCTGGTGAAACAATTGAAGATATTGGTAGAGGAACTGCCTGGTTAGGAGATGACGGGGTTGTTATTCATGATGCTTGCTTTTCATATAAAAGTATTTTAAATCCTAAATATGTCGCTTATTTTTCAAGGACTAAACATTTTCATGATCAAATAAGAAGACATATCTCTTCCGGGAAAATTTCAGCAATTCATGCAAAAGGATTAAGCAAAGTAGTAATTCCGGTACCTTCACCAGAAGAGCAACAACGCATTGTGACCATCCTGGACAAATTCGACACCCTGACGGCGTCCATCAGTGAAGGATTGCCCAAGGAGATCGCATTGCGAAAAAAGCAATATGAATATTACCGGGATATGTTGTTGACGTTTCCGGCAATGGCGGGAACGGCGACGGGAACAACGACGGGAACAACGTAGGGGCGAACCTGTGTGTTCGCCCCTATGTTGTTCGCCGCAAAATACGGGCAGACACGTAGGTCTGCCCCGACTGACAAAAAAATGAGATTATGAAAACGAATTACCCTAATCGCAAATCCATCCGGTTAAAAGGATATGATTATTCACAACCGGGCAGATATTTTATCACCCTTTGCACGCAAAACCGGGAATGTTTGTTTGGCGATATACAAAACGGCAAATTGATATTGAACGATGCCGGGGAAATGGTGAACCATTGGTATTACGAATTGGAAAATAAATTCCCCGATATAAAATGCCACGCCATGGTGGTTATGCCGAACCATTTTCATTGCATTATTGAAATCGTCGGGGAAACGGGCGAACACGGAGGTTTGGGCGAACACGGAGGTTTGGGCGAACACGGAGGTTCGCCCCTACGGGCGGTGGTGCAATGGTTTAAAACGATGACGACGAATGAATATATTCGGGGGGTGAAAAACGGGAAATTCCCACGTTTTGATCGTCGTGTGTGGCAACGAAATTATTGGGAACACATTGTGCGCAATGAAAATGAATATATGCGCATTTCGCAATACATCATTGACAATCCGCGAAAATGGATTAACGATAAATTAAATAATGGCGATGGAAATATTGTATTGGAAAACCAATCGCCATATAATGAAGAACCCTGGATGATTTAAAAGAAATAACCATGACTACGACCTACAAAACCATAGCAGAATCCAACAATTTCATTGTATTAGACAAATACACCAAATTTTCGGAGGTGAATGAGGCGCCTGCCGGCTATCAATCGGAGGCAGACCTTGAGCGGGAATTCATTCAGGATCTGACCAATCAGGGCTATGACCATCTCCGTAAGGTAAACACGCAGGAGGGCATGCTTGCCAATGTGAGAAAACAGCTGCAGCGACTCAACGATATGGAGTTTACCGATGGGGAGTGGCGTCGTTTTGTGGAGGAATATTTAGACAGACCCGGTGATACGCTCATCGATAAAACCCGAAAAATACACGATGACTATATTTACGACTTTGTCTTTGACGACGGGCATATCCAGAACATATATCTGGTAGATAAAAAGAAGATTGCCCGCAATAAAGTGCAGGTCATTTCGCAGTTTGAGCAGGCAGGGAGCCAGGCCAACCGGTACGATGTTACCATACTGGTCAATGGCTTACCACTGGTGCAGGTGGAACTGAAAAAGCGGGGTGTTGCCATTCGTGAAGCCTTTAACCAGGTGCACCGGTACACCAAAGAGAGCTTCAATGCCAAAAACTCCCTCTTTAAGTACCTGCAGCTTTTTGTCATATCCAACGGCACCGACACCCGCTATTTTGCCAACACCGTAGAGCGCAATAAAAACAGTTACGACTTTACCATGAACTGGGCAAAGTCGGATAATACTTTGATTAAAGATCTTAAAGATTTTACAGCCACCTTTTTTCAAAAAAACACCCTTTTAAATGTACTGCTTACCTATTCGGTATTCGATGTGAGTGATACGCTTCTTGTCATGCGGCCGTATCAAATTGCAGCCACCGAACGGATCTTATGGAAGGTAACCAGCTCTTATCAGGCAAAAAAATGGTCTAAGCCCGAAAGTGGTGGTTACATCTGGCATACCACCGGATCGGGAAAAACCCTTACCAGTTTTAAGGCAGCACGCCTGGCCACACAGCTTGATTTTATAGATAAGGTATTCTTTGTGGTGGATCGTAAAGATCTCGACTTTCAAACGATGAAAGAGTATCAGCGGTTCTCCCCCGATAGTGTGAATGGATCGGAAAGTACCGCAGGCCTGAAAAGAAATATTGAGAAAGAGGACAATAAGATCATCGTTACCACCATTCAGAAACTCAATAACCTCATGAAAAGTGAGCGCGATTTGCCGGTGTTTCAGAAACAGGTGATGTTCATTTTTGACGAAGCCCATCGCTCACAGTTTGGAGAGGCACAAAAGAATCTCCGGAAGAAATTTAAAAAGTACTATCAGTTTGGGTTTACCGGCACGCCTATCTTTCCGGAAAATGCTTTGGGAGCAGAAACAACAGCCGGAGTATTTGGTCGTGAATTGCACTCCTATGTTATTACCGATGCCATCAGAGATGAGAAAGTACTTAAATTCAAGGTTGACTACAATGATGTTCGGCCTAAGTTTAAAGCAATAGAGACCGAAACAGATGAAAAAAAGTTAAGTGCAGCCGAAAACAAAAAAGCCTTGCTGCATCCTTCCCGCATCAAAGAAATCTCTCAATACATCCTGCAAAACTACAGACAGAAAACCCATCGGTCGCAAGGTAGTGCAAAGGGATTTAATGCCATGTTTGCCGTAAGCAGTGTGGATGCTGCCAAATGCTACTATGAAGCGATCAACAATCTGCAAAAAGAGAGCGAAAAGCCTTTGAAAATAGCGACCATCTTTTCCTTTGCGGCCAATGAAGAGCAAAATGCCATAGGTGAGATAGCTGATGAGAGCTTTGAGCCCTCTGCCATGGACAGTAGTGCAAAGGAATTTTTGACCAGGGCCATCAACGATTATAACGCGATGTTTAAGACCAGCTATGGGGTAGATAGCAAAGAGTTTCAGAACTACTATCGCGACCTTGCCAAGCGTGTGAAGAACAAAGAGGTGGATTTACTTATCGTCGTGGGTATGTTTCTGACGGGTTTTGACGCACCTACCCTCAATACGCTGTTTGTGGATAAGAACCTGCGTTATCATGGTCTGATGCAAGCTTTTTCGCGCACCAATCGTATTTATGATGCTACCAAAACCTTTGGCAATATTGTAACCTTTCGCGATTTGGAGACGGCGACTGTTGATGCCATTACCCTTTTTGGGGATAGCAGCACCAAAAATGTTGTGTTGGAGAAGAGTTATAAGGAGTATCTGGAGGGCTTTAAAGATATAGTCACCGGTGAAGCGCGTCGAGGTTATATTGATGTGGTAAAGGAGCTGAATGAAAAATTCCCCGATCCGGATGAGATCGACACGGAAAAAGATAAAAAAGAGTTTGCTAAGCTGTTTGGGGAATACCTCCGTATTGAAAATATTCTTCAAAACTACGATGAGTTTACCCATCTTAAGGAACTGCAAGGAGTTGATACAGATGATCCCAACGCAGTTGAGGAATTTAAAGAAACCCACTTTGTCACAGATGAAGATATAGCAGCCATGCAAGCGGTGGATGTGCCTGAAGAGCGAACGATTCAGGATTATCGCTCCACCTATAACGATATCCGGGACTGGCTGCGACGCGAGAAAAGCGGTAAAGAAGCGGAGGACTCAGATATTGACTGGGATGATGTGGTTTTTGAAGTGGACTTGCTTAAATCGCAGGAAATCAACCTCGACTACATCCTTGAATTAATTTTTGAGCATAACAAAAAGACCAAAGACAAGGATGAGTTGATAGAGGAGATCCGCCGTGTTATTCGTGCGAGTATTGGTAACCGGGCCAAAGAGAGTCTGGTTGTTGATTTTATCAATCAAACAGATCTCGATACCATGAAAGACAAAGCAGGAATTATAGATTCTTTCTTTGCTTTTGCACAGGAAAAACAAAAAACAGAGGCGTCGGAATTGATAGCAGATGAGGACTTAAATGAAGAAGAAGCCAGAAGGTATATCATGACCTCATTAAAACGTGAATATGCCAGTGAGAATGGGACTGAACTCAATTCTGTTTTACCCAAAATGAGTCCGTTGAACCCTCAGTATTTGAAAAAGAAGCAGAATGTTTTTCAAAAGATTGCTTCGTTTGTTGAGAAGTTTAAGGGAGTGGGGGGGCAGGTATGATGCAATTTAAGGATTTTCTATTTTGGTTATTACGAAATGGTTTGTATGAGTCGAAGGGGGGCAAGAGTATCCTTGACGAAAATTCCGGAAAAAATAGGTTAGCAACATGAAGTTCAAAAGTCTCACTTATTTCTTAAAATAGAATCTTAGTTGGAGATTTTGAAGGTAACCACAAAAAAGGCCTGCCGGCATTCCGACAGACCTATCAACCTTAACTCTAACCCAAAAGCATATGTAAAATCGTGATTCTGAAAATACATTTTTTTGGAAAAAAATTATCTATTCGCTCATTGCTATTATTCTCGACAATATGACAAAATAGTCTTTTTCATTCTTCAGAAAAGTCAACCTGGAATCATAAACCATCTCCACTTCCATCAAATATTCTGTGAAAGAAATCTGACCTGCTTCCAGCAATGCCAGGCTCCCATCTGTAGCCTCTTCTTCGGCCATTAAAAATTTCATTTGCCGATAGTTATCGCGGGAAGCAAGAGCTTCATTGTAAAGTCTTTTGAAACGTGCCAACATTTCATTTTCCTTTTGTACAAAACGGGCTTTTTCCTGCTCGACTTTCAACCTGGCATATTTTACTTTGTTGGCGTTTTGCCAAAGTGGAATTGAAATCCCTGCCTGAAAACCTTGAAGTTTTTGATCCAAAATGGTTTCCGATTTATAACCGGCATTAAATGACGGCCAATTATCCATCTGTTGATGGCTGACCTGCTTTTCTGATTGCTGAATGCCGATTTGGGCCATTTTTAAATCAGGGTTTGTGTCTGACAATTTATTAATTACCAAATCCATATTTGGAAGTTTCCAATGGGCCGGATACTTTTTACCCATTTCAGGAAACGGTTGGTTTCCATTTAATGCGACCAGATACTGCACGGAAGCCTGAATATCGGCTTTGGTTTTTCGCAGCTCATTTTTAATGGTTATGGCATAGATTCTTGCTTTATCATAAGCCGGTTTTGAAATCTCGCCACTTTCAAAGGCCTTTTTCATTAAAACCATCAGTTTTACTGCATTTTGATTTCTGGTTTTCAGCAAAGCCTCTTTTTTATTGAGCCAAATTAAGTTAAACCAGGCTTTTCGTGCAGCATGAAGCACTTCCCTCCTTCTTTTTTCAGCCAGAGTTTTCATTTGCTCATAGCCCAGTTGCTGGATATCCGATTTTGATGAATAATACCCAGGCAGCCTGAATGATTGTGAAATTTCAAACTCCTGCTGGTCACCAATGGTTTCCGGGCTCCCGAGGAGGTAGCTGTAACTGACCTCAGGATTGTCGGGATAGATGCCTGTACGGGCTTTTGTTGCTTCTGCATCTAACCATTTTTGCAGGGCAATCAGTTGCGGGTTGTTTTGCTCCAGCTCTTTCAGGAATTTTTCAAGCGTTTGCGAAGCCCCGTTAACTGAAGCAAATACTAAAAAGATGAAAAATATAACTTTTTTCATTTTGCAACCTCCTTCTTCTTTTGGATGAGATAATAGACAGCAGGCACTATAAAAGCATTTAACAAAGTGGAACTGAACAGTCCGCCCAGAATGACCACTGCCATAGGACTTTGAATTTCATTGCCAGGCCTGTCACCTGTCAGAGCCAGGGGAATCAGGGCCAATGCAGCTGTGAGAGCGGTCATCAAAATGGGATTCAGTCTGTCGAGTGAACCGTGAATGATAGCTTTTTCAAGAGGTTCACCTTCTTCCTGCAAATGATTGTAACGTGACACCAGCAATATGCCATTGCGCGTAGCAATTCCAAACAAGGTGATAAAACCGATAATTGCCGGAATGCTGAGCATACCTGACGTTGCCCAGATACTCAGAACCCCTCCAATAAGCGCGAGTGGGAGATTCAGCAGGATGATGGCTGATACCGAAAGATTTCGAAATTCCATGTAGAGCAACAGAAAGATAATGAGAATGGCCAGCAATGAAGTGTAAAACAACATACCGGAGGCTCTTTCCTCGCTTTCAAACTGTCCTCCATATTCGATAAAATAATTTTCGGGTAAATCGATGCTTTCATTAATGATATTCTGAACATCCATCACAGCGCTGTGCAAATCCCGTCCGGCCACATTGGCAGAAACCACTACTTTCCGCTGAACATCTTCACGGCTGATGGTGTTGGGCCCTGAAGCGGAGATAATATCGGCAACTTCTTTCAGAGGCACTTTATTGCCATCATGTGTGTCGATGAGGGTATTTTTAATTGATTCAATTGACTGGCGGTAGCGATCGTTGTATCGCAACACCAAATCAAAACTCATATTGCCCTCATACACCTCCGATACTTTTTCACCCGCAAATGCCACATCAATAAATTCTGCAAATTCATTCACCGGAATGCCGTATTGTTTCAACATTTCACGCCTTGGCTTTATCTGCAGCTGTGGAATTTCAACCTGTTGTTCCACATTCACATCTACAAGTCCCTCTACATCCGAGATATTAGATTTAATTTGTTTTGACAGAGAGAACATCTTTTGCAAATCGGTTCCAAAGACCTTTATAGCCAGGTTGGCCCGGGTACCTGACAGCATATGGTCGATACGGTGCGAAAGGGGCTGCCCGATGGTGATATTGATGCCCCGGATAGTTCCCAGCCGGCTTCTGAGCTCTTCCAGGAAACTCTCTTTGGAGCGGTCGTTCAGGGTAAACGGTACATCCACCTCAGAAGAAAAAACACCCTGTGCATGTTCATCCAGTTCGGCACGGCCGGTGCGCCGCACGATGGTATTTATCTCTTCCATCTCCAGCATCTCCTCCTCCATCATAAGGTTCATTTTGTTGCTTTCTTCCAGGGAAATACCGGGCTGACTCACGGTGCTCAAAGTCAGCATACCCTCGTTAAATTCCGGAAGGAAGCTACGGCCCAGTCCAAACAAGACAAACATGGAGCCAATAAACAGCCCACCTGCAGCCCCAATCATCCACTTTTTGTAATTGAGCGAACGTTCCAGGGCTTTCCCATATCTATTGTTGAGCCAGCGCACCCACCGACTTCCTGTTTCGTGTTTGGAGAGCTGTTTTTCGCCTGTGAGCATATAGCTGCAAAGAACCGGGGTAACCGTAATGGCTACTATTAACGAGGCAAATAGCGAGACAATAAATGAAATACCCAGCGGCTTAAGCATACGCCCTTCCATCCCGGAAAGGAAGAAAAGCGGAATAAATGCCACGATGATAATGAGGGTGGCATTGAGAATTGACGCACGGATTTCTTTAGAGGCACTAAAAATGACGGAAAGTTTTGCCTCCTGTTCATTTGAGGGGAGGCGGGCATTTTCCTTTAGTCGTTTCAATACATTATCCACATCAATAATTGCATCATCCACCAATGATCCGATGGCAATGGCCATTCCTCCCAGGGACATGGTGTTGATGGTTAAGCCAAGCAATTCAAGAGTAATAACAGACACCAATAATGAAAGCGGGATAGCTATCAGGGAAATGACTGTTGTACGGTAGTTCAACAGAAAAAGAAAAAGAACAATGGTTACAAACAGTCCACCTTCCAGCAGGGCACGCGTAACATTGTTAATGGCACGGTCGATAAAATCGGCTTGCCGGAATACATCCTTCCTTATTTCAACATGGGCAGGCAACGATTCCTGTAAACTTGTTATTGCTGCATCAATTCTATCTGTCAATTCCAGTGTATTGGTGTTGGGTTGCTTCAAAACAGTCATAACCACTGCCGGTTTGCCGTTCAGATATCCAGCACCAATTTTTGGGGAAGCCCCTACTTTGACATCCGCTACATCGTTGATGGAAACAGGACTCCCATTCTTTATTTTGACCACCGAATTGCCTATGTCTTCCAGGTTATTGGTTCGAATCACACCCCGAATCACATATTCATTGCCAAAGTCATTCAGAAAACTCCCCGTAGCATTTTGATTCAGATGGTCTGAAGCATCAAAAAGCTCTGAAAAACTCACATCATAATAATCCATTTTTTCGGGGTCGGCCTCCACAATGTATTGTTTGTAGTCGCCACCCATTACCACCACCTGCGATACCCCCCCGATGGAGAGCAACCGGTTTCTGATTTGCCAGTCCGATATGGTTCTCAGCTCCATGGGTGAAATGGAATCGGAAGATACGGTAAGCACCATAATTTCTCCGATGATTGACGATTGTGGAGCCAGGGTGGGATTGCCTGCATTTTCGGGCAATCGTTCTGCCACTGTTGCCAGTTTTTCACTGACAATCTGCCGGGCTTTAAAGATGTCGGTATCCCATTCAAAATCAACCCAGATAATAGATATTCCTGTTGCCGATGACGACCGAACTCTGCGCACATTAGTGGCACCGTTTACACTGGTTTCGATGGGAAAAGTGACCAGCCGCTCCACTTCCTCGGCTGCCATTCCGTGTGCTTCTGTCAAAACCACAACCGATGGGGCGGTAAGGTCGGGAAATACATCCACATCCATCTGGGTGGCTACATAGCTTCCGCCAATCAGTAAGATAAAGGCTGAAAACAGCACCAACAAACGGTTTTTTAGTGAAAAGTCAATTATTTTATTGAGCATACGAAACAATATTTTAATGAGTGTGACCATGAAGCGGTAACTCACCCGCCATAGATGCCAACTTGATTTGATAAGCCCCCCGGGTAACAATTCGCTCCCCAGGTTTTAAACCCTTTTTTATCTCTGCATGAATGCCATCGTAGTTGGCCAGCTCAATTTCACGCTTGACGAAGGATTCCCCTCCGGTCTGAACAAAGACAAAATAATTTCCCTGTTCTTCGATGACGGCGGAAAGTGGAATCACCAGAGTCTCTTCTTTAGCACCCGTCTTGAGAAAAGCTTCCAAAAACATTCCCGGCATAAATTGTCCGTTGTTCCTCCCGGAAAAAGTGACCGGAATACGTGTATTTCCTTCATTAATAAAAGCATTCTTTGATTCAATCTGCCCCTGAATCTCCTTCAATGTTACCGGATTTTCTTTTCCGGATACTGAAAAATGGGCATCAAATATTTTCGACACCTGCTGAAAATCAGACTGATTAACATAGGTTTCTATTAGAATCCGGGACTCATTGACAAGGCTAAATAAGGGAGAGCCACTCTGTACAAAATTTCCATTGCCGACTTTCACTTCGCTGATATAGCCGTTAGAAGGTGCTGTTACCCTAATGCCATTTTGTGACACCAGGGAAGCCATTTGATGGAACTGAAGCGAATCCTGACGGTAACGGGCCCTGACCTCCAGGAAATCTTTTTGCGAAACGACCTGTTCATCAGCAAGAGGCATTAACCGATTATGGTCTGCCTTGCTCTTTTCAAACGCAATTTTGCTTTCCTGCAGTCTGCGCGATAAATTGTTTTCAATACCGGCACCGCTGATAACAGCCAGTAATTCCCCTTTTTTAACGGTTTCACCCAAAATTGTCATAAGGTTTACAGTTCCTTCTGCCTGCGCATTTACCGTAGTTTCTGCCTGTGGCTGATTTTTAACTTTACCCGACGTCCTGATAACCGAATAGTGAGGCTGAGGAGTAACTTCCTGCGTAGCAAATTGGGCTTTCCAGGCCTGCTCTTTCAGAAAAGTTACAGCTTCGCTGTCTCCCTCCGGTTGTATGGCATGTGCCGCCTCATCTTCATTGGCATATACACGAACATCCGGTATTTCGAATGTGGCATTGCCAGATGGACTGTTCAATTCAAAAAGCATTTTGTAAGTACCGGATTCCTTGGGTTGTATTGCCGGACGGAATATACCGGGAGAGGAAGGTGATTCCACACGGTTGCGTATCCCTTTTGTGTCTTTGATAATGCTTACCGTTACTATTCCTTCTGCTACCGGCTTATAATTGCTGAGTTGGGTGAAATGCGCTGCAAATTCACTCCTCCCGCCTGCAACTAATGCAGGAAACTCCACAAACAACTCATAACCGTCAGCAAATAACGTATAACTGATGGTTACAGCTTCATGTGCGTGGTCATCATGTGCCTGTACCTGTTCGCCTGCAACATCATGGGAGTGCCCATCTGAGTTGGGGTTATCATTACATGAGGTAAAGAGTGCAAATAGAGAAATAATTGGAATATATTTTATTGTCTTCATATCTCGTAAACTAAAATTGAAAAGTTCCGGAGCCATTGGCCCCGGAACAAATTTTTAATGTTCATGAACATGGTCATTATGTTCATGATCGTGATGCTCTTCAGTCCCGGAAGTATTTGTGCTGTCATCTACGACAAATTCTTCCTGAGTTACATGTTCCTGAGCATGGTCGTGCTCATGAGTTTCTGTGCCATGTTCATGGCCGTGATCATCTGATTTTTGTGATCCTGTTGCACAAGAAGCAGCCATAAAAGCCATGTAAACAGAGAACACCAAAAGATACATGAATCGCTTCATAATTAATTGGTTTTTGCCCCATCGAAAACAGAGCCCGTTAAACATTGATATATTGAAAGATGCTCGTTAGCAGGCAGATGGCAGAGGCATAAGAATTTTGATGTCAGGAATTGTCAAATTCCATCTGTCAAAACTCTTTGTTACAAATTGCGAAGTTGCTGTCGTACCTGGTAAAAGAAAATATCAGACAAAATAAGGAGGTGCCCGCAAGCCAATGGCTCCGGTAATAAATGAAGAAAAAAATGGAATGGAAAAATTCCAATACTTAAGTAATTTCTTAACCGGGGGATCGGGATTTAATGAAATAGTGCCAGGTAAAACAACAATCAGTGGATTGAAATTTGTAAAAGCAGGATTACTGTTACTGACTCTGGCATAATCATCGGAGGCGGCAGAATGAAAATGAAGCGGGAAATTTTGATGATGCTCTTCGGGCTCCGGACTTTCATGACCATCATGTGAATGGGGTTTCTCATGGTCATGCCCCTCTTTTGCATGATGATGGTTTTCTGCGGAATGTTTGTAAAGTGTGGAAACATCATACTCCCTGCTTTCATGATGATGGTGGGGAACCATTTCATGAGTGAGTACTATCAAGAAAGACAGCAATAAGAATATGGAAATGATTTTTTGCTTCACAGACACAAAAGTAATCAAATCAAACCATTTTATGAAATTGTTTTTATTTATTCCAAATAACAGGATGTTACCGGGATTACATTATTGTTGGTTTTTTTCAAAAAACCTTACAAAAGCTACCTCGGGACTCCGTATTTTCGGACTTGCGCCACCCATCGGTCGCCAAAGGCTTGCCGACGGCACGGCGCTAAAGCTTTAGGCGGCACGCGGTCGCAAGCCCCCTAAGAAAAATCGGGGCAGGCATTGCAACTGGCACATTCTGACCAGGCACATGACTTTTTACAAACTTTCCCGACTTTATAGCCGGGCACTAATTAAGGGTTTTTTTGATTGTGCGATAAGGAAATCGCACGTCCCGGGAAATCGCACGTCCTAAGAGAAGACACCCGGTGGATATTAGCTAATAGTATCAAGGGCCATGAAGATAGAATTGACTATAACTTACCGGGTGTCTGTAGATGTTTATAGGATTAAAAGATAATTTTCCTGTGTCTTGTTTATGGATTTTTTTCTGGAAGCACTTTGTGATCGGACTTCTGTTGAGCTGTTAGAGTGTTTAAAATGGTTGTTGTGGGAATCGTTTTTTTCTGGATTTACTTGATTAAGTAGGTTTTTTCGTTTTGAGCAATATAGGAATGTATCGTAAAACTGACATTGTTCAAAATAGTTGAGTTTAATAGTGGTCGGGGAAAAGAGATATTTTTTCAAGGCATAACACCTTTTGCAGTCTAATCCCAAGGTTTTAAGTCCTTTTATTTTGTAATAGTAGTCGAGAATATCTTCGTTTCTGAACCGATGGTTGGTGATGTTGTGGCAAACATTCATTACTTCTTGCTTTTGCTTTAACCCTTGTGGGAAGAGGGTGGTATCAAGCATTGCTATTGCTTTTTTTTTGATCAATGCCTGGAATACCCTGCAAACCAGAAGAAAAACCAGCGGCAAAGAAATAGCTAATAAAATAAATATTGTCAAAAAGTGCATTAGTCTTCTTTATTCATAAAAAATCTATTCCGAAGCCTTTAATAATTGATGGTATTATCTGATACTTGTCCATTTAATAATGATAATTCATGAATAAGGAAGGGGGTGGTTGAGTTGTTTTGAATGGTTACGTCGAAGGTTTTGGAATGTTTCAAAAATTGTGAGGTTTTTAATAATGATTTTTTTGGGGGGTAGTAGTACGGATAAGGAGACCGTTCCCGGAAACGGACTAGGATTAAGCATTGTCAAGGTGTTGGTTGACCTTCTGAATGGTGTAATCCGCGTGGAGATTGAAGAAGGTAGAGGAAGTGAGTTTTATGTTTAGTTGATGTAATATTAGATCCACTGATTTCTAACCACTTCACCATTGACTGCATTAACAATATCACTGTCCATTTTAATTGGTAGTGACACTTTAAAGGTGCTTCCCCGTCCTTTCTCTGATGTTACAGAGATTTTGCCACCAAGAATTTGTGTTAGATGTTTGGCAAGTGAAAGGCCAAGCCCGTTGCCTCCGAATTCGCGCGTATTTCTTTCGTCCACCTGGCGGAATCTGGTGAAAATGATATCTTGTTTGTCTTTGGGAATTCCTATGCCGGTATCGCTGACGTCAATATGTAACCAATCTTTTTTGTCGGTATTGAAAGAAATTTTTATTTCGCCTTGTTTGGTGAACTTGAAAGCATTCCGTAATAGCTGAACAATGATTTTGAGAATTTTCGTTGCGTCGGATCTGGAAACGGTACCGGGCGGAATGAAATTCTGAACAACTGTGTTAATATTCTTTGTTTGTGCCTTCTGTCTTAGGGAAGAAATTTCGCGTTCCACTTTTAAAACAAGACCCTCCAGGTTAAATTCTTCAAGAGAAATTGGTGTTAGACCAGAATCCAGGAATGAGAAGTCCATAATGTCGTCAATGACATTCAGAAGATCGCTACCCGCTTCATGAATCTGGTTGGTGTATTCGGACTGTTCTTCACGGGGAACCTCAATATGTTGCATCAAAGAAGAGAAACCAAGAATGGCGTTCAGAGGAGTTCGGATTTCATGGCTGATGTTGGCCAGAAAAGCAGATTTAAGTTTGTCGCTTTCCACCGCTTTGTTACGGGCTTTGACCAATTTGGTAACATCCCGCATGATGGTCATTCTCATTTGATAATCGTTATCCAGCGTAATGTTCTGCTCGGAGACGTGGTAAATCCGATCTTTTATTATTCTCTGGCTCCGCTGTACTCTTTCTGGTTCATGGTCTTGATGTCTGCACCAGGGACAACGTTCGTCAAAGCCATAAACTTTTTGATGACAAATGTTTTTACCTGGTTCTATTTCTCCAAACCGATTTGAAAATGCTTTGTTGGCAAAAACGATTTCGCATTTTTCATTATTAATGTAAACCGGGTCATTCAAAGCTTCCATCATGGCTCTGTGCTTCATTTCACTGAACTGAAGCTCTTTTTCGTGTTTGATGGTTGAGGTGAAATCGTTGGCAAAAATGACCACTTTTTTTATTCCCCGGAAGTTTTTGATATCCACAGCATCCGCATAGACATATTTCTTATTGCCATTTTTATCCACCACGTCGTAATAACCCGGAACATCAAAATCGTTATTCAAAAAACGTTTGGGTAAATCGTAAATAGAGCTGTGTTTTCCTTCCGGCAAAATAATGGAAAAATGGTTATTGAGTAGCTCCTCCTTTTTGTAGCCATAAATATTTGAATAAGCGGGATTTACATACTCAAAAAAACCATCTTCGCTAAGGATACAAATACCGGTTAATGACTTTTCGGTAACCGATTTGAATCGTTTGTTGCCCGCCTTGAGTCTTTCCAGCAACTTTTTTTGAGAAGAGATGTTTCGCACCACTGAAATCATTAAATGTGCATCTCTTATCTTAACAATCCTTGCATTTATTTCTACAGGGATAATCTTTTCGTATTTTGTGGTATGTTCCGATTGATAAACTGCAAAACCATGTTTCAAAACCCGGTGGAAAACTTTTGTAAGATGAGTTGAATCCCGAGCTACAATTTGTTCAGGATTCATATTTAAAAGTTCCTTTTCGGAGTATCCCAGACGGTGTAGGGCAACCTTATTGAACCTAAGAAATTTTCCGGGCTTTCCTGTTCTTGGATCAATGGAAAAAACATAAACTGCATCCCGGATATTTTCGAAAACAGACTGATAGATGTTTGGACTATCCAGCAAATCGTGGATGTCGCGGTTTATCGCTTCCGTAATTGCATTGGCCAGTGTTGGGGCTTCATTTCCGGGATGTTCGTCCAGAGTGATGTAGTCATCGGCACCTTTTTTCATTGCACCAACCACCCCGAAGGTGGACATAAATTTGGCAAAAGCAATTATGTGGTAAGGACAAGTTGCTTTTTTGTTTTTTTTGAGAACCAAATCCAAGGGAGAACTTAAAGGGGTTTCCTCAACAACAATAACGCGATGCTCGCAATCACCGGAAGTTTGTTGTTTGTTTAGGTTTGTGGCATACTCACAGGTGATTCCCCGGTTGGAGAGTATCTGTTTTATATTTTGGGACAGGCCGGTATCTTGTGAAAGGATGAAAACCTGAGGCATAAAGTGTCAATCTTTGTGTGTCAGAAATAGTTGCTTGGTGTTAAATAGTGTCTGCCCATAAAGTCCCGTTTACTGCGTTACGCCATTAGCGGAAATTGCTCATTTACCCAAGTAAACTCCGCATTTCCGCTAATGGCAGGCCTTGTAAACGGAACCTTCTGAACAGACACTGCGAACTTGAGAAGCTTTACTTAGTTTATGGACGGACTTTAAGTAATACGAATAAACTCTTAGAGGGTTTTAGTTTTTGCGTGAAAAGTTAAAAAAAAGTACTGTCAATTTCCACTTTTACAATGTTTTATGCACGAAATGATACTGCCGCCATCCTTGGGCCGCCCATTTTGGCTTCCCGCCATCCGCGGGCCCGGAAAACGGACGGGTCCGCGCGCCGTTTGGATAGTTAGTTTCGTTTTTTCTTAAGAGGAATCTGTGGAATTGTAAGAGGTTGACGACTTACTTTGATATTGAGTTTATCTTTTGTTCTTTTTGGCATTGCCCCAAAAAGGAACCAAAAAAGTCTAGTCCGCTTAAACCTATCTCCCCGCGGAAACCAAAATTTCCTCCCATTGCGCAAGGCCTTGAAAGTCGCCCATTTTGGCTTCCCGCCATCCGCCGGCCCGGAAAGCGGACGGGCCACCGCGCTGTTTGAATAGTGACCTTCGTTATTCCCAAAAAGCAATCTGATGAATTGAGATTTATTGAAGACTTCCTTTTTTGAGATTTTTCCACCGCAGGACAGGTTTGTTTAAAAATGAAATAGGGATAAAGCAAAGGGCTTTTGTATATAGAAAAGAGATGGTATTCTCCGGAGCAGACTTTTGAATGTGGATTGGTTAAATCCCAAATTTCTTCTATCTTGCATAATCAAACTTTTCGTTAAAGAAGTTAACAGATTAATAAATGTTTAATGCGTTGAGTTTAAGTGGTAACGGTTTATTGTCTTCTGAAATTTTCGTTATCCTTTCTGCTGTATATCTGAATGGCGGAGCTACTCTACACTAAAACCCTAAAGTCATGGACAACAACGATCAATTTACCGTACTCGAAAATAAAAAGATAGGCCGTAATCTGGCCCTTTACCGCAAAATGCGAGATAAGAAGGCTCTCGAAGTGGCTGAACACCTGGGGCTGAGCGAAGCGGCTTATACGAAATATGAACGGGGGGAAAGCAAAATTACTGTCGAGCTCGTGCAGAAGGTTTCGGAGTTTTTGAAGGTGGATCCGCTGGCAATTCTTTCCGCACAACCTGGTCATTTCATAGAAAGCATTGAGAATTCACCAATTTCAGGTACTGGTAGTAACGGTATCGGAAATAGTAGTTCTATTGGTGGTGATTTTAGTAGTTATGATAAAAAGCAGGCTGAGATGATGATGAAGCTGATGGAGAATGTAGTGCGATTGAGTGAGCGGGTAATTGAGATGATGGAGAAGGGGTGAGGGGGAAAATGCATATTACCACAATGTTGTAATGAGAGCATAACGACATTGTGGTTATGGAGGCGGTTAGGCATAAGCCCAAGGAAATCCTGCAAACATAAATATGATGTCAAAAGAATTAAGTCAAATAATAAGTCAGAGACTAGAAAGACAACAGCAAACTGAAAAGATATTTGATAGGCTCTCTGAGATAGCTAAAAAAGCTTGTTTTTATGATTGGATGTATATTAATCAATTAAATCCATATGAGATAAATGAGCTAGCTGAATTAATCAAGAATAGCAATAACATTGGGATTGATTTATTCTTTGAAAATCATTTTGCAGCAAATATTGACAAGTTTAAGAAACTGTTGATTAAAAAGAATACTAAAAGGGAAACTATTGTAAGCCAGATATTTTCTGGAATTGAAAAAGAACTGTTCTATTTGGTGATACCAACTATTATAAGTCAGATAGAAGGAATTACAGAGGATAAAACTGGTATTAGATTCTTTGGAACAAGAAATAATGAACCCAAACTAAAACAAATTCTTGCATCAAAAGAAATCAAGTATTTTCAGCAAATGTTATTACACCCTGTTGATACAGTATGGGAATATTCAAGAAATCAAGACTCAGGAAATCCATCAAAAGTAAATAGGCATGATATAGTGCATGGGGTTTCGGTCGACTACGGAGAAAAAGTTATATGCTACAAATATTTATCAGTTTTACTTTTTGTGACTGAGAACCTTGATAAACTAGATTAGTTTAGAATCATATTTTGATTCACAAATCACGTAAAATGAGTGACAGAGTATTAAAAGACATATACTTGCATGATGAGTTGACAACTTCAATTAAGTTAATAAAACTTGGATTTGGAGAGTTGCAGAACCTCGATTTGGGGAATGATTTTTATCATTTACCTTTCCAGCTGTTATCAAGTGGATTGGAAAGACTTATGAAATGTCATGTTTGTTTGGGTTATCTTGAATTAAATAATGAATATCCTGACAGTAGAACTCTGAAAAATTGCGGTGGAAGGAATGGACATGATTTAACCGAATTAAAGGGAAAAATACTTTCAGACTATTTTAAAAGTAATGGTATTCCATCTTTGATGGCTGATAAAGAATTTATAACCAATGATAATGACTTGCAACAATTAATTTATCTATTATCAGAATTTGGGAAATATGCAAGATATCACAATTTGGATATTATAACATCAGCGATTAAACCAAGCATTGATGTAAAGCAATTATGGTCGGATTATGAAACTAAAATAGTTCTTGCAGATACCAAATTATTAGAGAAGCTAACGGACTTTGAATATCAAAATGAGGTTAATGCTTTTGTGACGCAATCCATTATAAGCAAACTGGAAAGATTTGTTCGTGGGATAAGCCGACAATTCACATTAGGTAGATTAGGACAAAAAGCTCAACAATTTTCATCGGTATATTATGACTTCATTATGTTATCTGACAATCAGATTGGGATAAATGACTATAGAAAAGAAACAACAAGATTTAAAAAGAAAGAAACAAAAGTTCGCAAGAGAACCATATTTGATAAGATCAAAAGGAAAAATAATTCAGACTATAAACACCAAAAGATTAAAAAAACGGAATATAATGGTGATTGGCCCTTTTATGCCAGTGAGGTTATTATTGAGTGCCGTCAAAAGCATTGGTGTGTAGTAGAGATAGATGGGCATGATTATGCTTTAAATGGTGCTGCTCAAGGTAGATTTAACTTGACATCTGTGCATGATGCGGGAGTAGCAATTGTAGGCAAATCAATAGGTGATTTTATAAATATGGCTTTGAAATTAGCTGAAGAATAAGGGCCAATACCTAACAATGTATAAGCGGCATTAAAACGATCGCTTTTACGGGACGTTAGGCACTAATTAACGTGAAGGGCCATTAGAATTTTATCTTAATGGATGTAGCAAAAATGACAAATGTTAAAATACCATATGACTTAATTGATGCAATAAAAAAAAATGAATGTGTCCTTTTTGTAGCTTCTGGTTTATCTTCACAAATAAGAAGAAGTGATGGTAGATTTTTACCAAATTGGACTGCCTTTTTAACTGAACTTCTCGAATGGACAAAATATAAAAGAGTTTCGTTCAATTCAGATCCTATTGAAATTGAGGAAATGATTGAGAAAGGAAATCATATAATGGCGGGAGAAGAGTTGCAGAGTTTGTTAAATTCCAACGAGATTGGTGAGTTTTTGAATAGTATATTCCGAGATCCGGAAGTGAAGCCTAATAGTGTCCATGAGAAACTTACCCATATACCATTTAGGGCAATATTAACAACGAACTACGATTCACTTTTAGAAGGTGCTTATACGATATCTTCAGGAGGTAGAACCCCTAAAGCATATACTCCTAAGGATATCAATAATATATTAACACCATTAAGGAATAAGGACTTTTTCATTTTTAAGCTCCATGGAGATTTAGATAGACCAGAAGATATAGTTCTAGGATCAAGATCTTATAATGATTTACTATATAAGAGTCCGGAGTATTTAAGTTTTTTAGAAATACTATTCACAACACAAACAGTCCTTTTTATTGGTTTTGGGGGGGCTGACCCTGATCTAGATTACTTGTTAGGTAAATTATCTACAATATTTTCAAGGACACTTAGTAAGCACTTTATTTTATCTCCTAAGGATAAATTTAATTTCACAGAAAAAAGAAGGTTGCTTTTAGATAAAAGACTAGAAGTTATAGAGTATAATCCTGAGAATAATCACAAAGGAGTAGAAGATTTTGTTACACAATTATCTAAAATTATTGAATTACAAAATGAATGGTATATTGAAAAATCTGAGATTAATTTAATGATTGTTCAAGATTTTTTAAAAGATATCAAGGATGATATAATAATAAATATTCTAGAAGATCTAGATGGTTATAAATTAACACGCATATTAACATTCGATTCATTATTGGACGTTGAAAATGAAGAAGAATTTGAAGAAGATTTAAGTGAAGAAGAAGGGTTGCAACCTTCAATAGCAATAATACGAATTACTGAAAAATCATTGTCCTCTAATAGTTTTGAAGATGGTATAGAGCATTTGCTTTTAAATGAACTTGAGAATAAATTATCTATTTTACTTGTAACAATTGGGGAGTTTGAGTTACCAATTAAATTGAGAAAATTTCAAGCTATAAATTTACCTATTGATTATTCAATAAGTGATGTTAGAGTATTGAAAGAAGCTTTAAAAAAAATAAAAACAGTGCCTAACACTTAGCCTCCGATCAAGCGTTGCTTGCACACGCTTGATATTGGAGGCTATTGTTGAACTAAACAATCTTCAGGATGCCTCACAATAAAGAACTATAAAACACTGATTTAACTATAGTGTTTTC
>Ga0247722_10000679_pt1 | contig 20042 bp, 25 predicted proteins | sample MSEWelMarce3H_FC_FD_189094 | JGI IMG/M metagenome (GOLD analysis project Ga0247722, IMG submission 189094) | Subsurface sediment microbial communities from gas well in West Virginia, United States - MSEEL Well Study Marcellus 3H_FC | ecosystem: Environmental > Terrestrial > Deep subsurface >... | reverse complement strand
ATATGTACCTTTGCACGAAATTTTAAGACAACAAATTTCTATAGATAAATATTATATGAAAATAGCAAATAGAACATTACGATTATTATTAACATTTGTATTGCTAGTAAGTCCACTTTTTAGCTATTCAAGTGGTGGTCATTCTGAAAATGAAGAAAAAGAATTTAGTGCAACTGAGTTAATTAATTCGCATATAGGAGATTCACATGAATTTCATATAGCTGACTGGAATGGTCACGCAATTTCTATGCCATTACCAATAATTTTATGGTCTGATTCGGGTTTAGATATTTTTTTAGCGTCAGAATTTCATCATGACAACACAGGTAATCATGTAGCAAAAGATAAATATGTACGCTATAATGAAGTGATTTTTTATGCTGATAAATTTAAAACTTTAACTGATGCTGATAAAAACGCATTTAATTTTAGTGCAAGACCTTTAAATTTTTCGATTACTAAAAATGTTTTTTCAATGTTGATGTCGGTAATTATTTTATTGCTATTGTTTATCACAGTAGCAAAATCATATAAGAAAAATGCAATGGCTCCAAAAGGTTTAGCAGGATTCCTAGAACCTTTAGTTATTTTTGTTAGAGATGATATAGCAATTCCAAACATTGGACATAAAAATTATGCCAAATTCATGCCGTATTTATTGACTATCTTTTTCTTTATTTGGATAAATAATCTAATTGGCTTGATTCCATTTTTTCCATTTAGCTCCAATTTAACTGGAAATATTTATTTTACTTTTGTTCTATCTCTAATAACTTTTATCATAACAACTTTAAGTGCTAATAAAGGATATTGGGGTCATATTTTCGCTCCACCAGTTCCAAAAGCTTTATATATTATTATGATACCGGTAGAAATAATCGGTATGTTTACAAAGCCTTTTGCACTTATGATTCGTTTATTTGCTAACATAACTGCTGGACATATTATTATTTTAAGTTTAATTTCACTTATCTATATATTTAAAACAGTTTATATTGCTCCAGTTTCTGGTGCTTTTGTATTGTTCATGAGTGTTTTAGAAATGTTAGTTGCTGCTTTACAAGCTTATGTATTTACTTTATTGTCAGCATTATTTATTGGTCAGGCTGTTGAAGAACATGACCATCATTAATTGAGTTTTATTAATTATTAACTATATAAATTTTATATTATGGTATTAGCTGGAATCGGTGCTGGATTAGCTGTGATTGGTGCAGGAATTGGTATTGGAAAAATTGGTGGTTCTGCTATGGACGCTATGGCAAGACAACCAGAAGTTGCTGGTAAAATCCAAACTGCAATGATTATTGCTGCTGCTCTTATTGAGGGTGTAGCTTTATTCGCTGTAGTAGTTGCATTAATTGCAAAGTAATTCAAAACAAACTTCTTACAACGGTTGGTTGTAAGAAGTTTTAATCAAAAAAATATTAAAATTAGAATAATATGAATTTTACTTCCCCCGAAAGTTTAGTTTTTTGGACTACCTTGATTTTCCTTGTGTTTTTTCTATTAATGAGAAAATTGGCATGGAAACCTATATTAGGAGCAGTTAAAGATAGAGAAGACTCAATCAACAACGCCCTCCTCTCTGCTGAAAACGCAAAGAAAGATATGCTTAATCTGAAAGCAGATAATGAAAAATTATTAGCTGAAGCTAGAGCAGAACGCGATTTGATGATGAAAGAAGCAAGAGAAATCAAAGAAAAAATGATTGCTGATGCTAAAACAGAAGCACAAACACAAGGCGAAAAAATGATGGATGCCGCTAAAGCAGCTATCGAAAGCGAAAAAAATGCCGCAATGGCTCAATTGAAAAATCAAGTGTCGTCGCTTTCACTTGAAATTGCAGAAAAATTATTAAAAGACGAATTGTCTAACAAAGAAGCTCAAACAAAATTAGTTGAGAAAATGTTAGGTGACGCTAAATTAAACTAATTATGGCAAGTACAAGAGCAGCTATTCGGTATGCAAAAGCTATTTTAGATATTGCAACAACTAACCAAAACCTAAATTCTGTTAAAGAAGATATGGAAATGGTAGTTAATGCAATCAATAGCAGTGCAGAACTGAAAGATTTTTTACAAAGTCCAGTTGTGAGTGGAAGCTTCAAATTTAGCTCACTAAACCAAATTTTTGCTACGGCTCAAAAGGAAACTAAAGGCTTATTTCAACTACTTCTAACCAACAAAAGATTTGAATTATTACAAGAAATTGCAACTCAATTTATTGCATTGTTCAATGAAATTAACGGAAATCAGGTAGCTAAAGTGATTACAGCTTTTCCTTTAACCGCTGATTTAGAAGCTAAAGTTTTAGAAAAAATCGCAACCTTTTCAACCAAAAAAATCACAATTGAAAACACGATTGACCCATCAATTATTGGTGGTTTTATCCTAAGAATTGGGGATTTACAATATAATGCGTCTGTTGCAAACAGATTGCAAAATTTAAAAAGAGAATTTAGTAATTAATACACCATTAAAGATATATCACAATGGCCGAAATTAAACCTGCTGAAATATCAGCAATATTAAAACAACAATTATCAGGTTTTGAATCTGGTGCAACATTAGAGGAAGTTGGAACAGTACTTCAAGTAGGAGACGGTATCGCTCGTGTTTACGGATTGTCAAACGCACAATATGGTGAGTTAGTACAATTTGATAACGGGTTAGAAGCAATCGTTCTTAATCTTGAAGAAGATAATGTTGGGGTAGTTCTTTTAGGACCTTCAACAGGAATCAAAGAAGGTTCAACCGTAAAAAGAACACAACGTATTGCTTCCCTAAAAGTAGGTGAACAAATCGTAGGTCGTGTTGTGGATACTTTAGGAAACCCTATCGATGGAAAAGGACCAATTGGTGGAACACTTTATGACATGCCTCTTGAAAGAAAAGCTCCTGGAGTTATTTTCCGTCAACCAGTTACTGAACCTTTACAAACGGGTGTAAAAGCTGTTGATGCCATGATCCCTGTAGGTCGTGGACAACGGGAATTAGTTATTGGTGACCGTCAAACTGGTAAATCAACGGTTTGTATTGATACCATCTTGAATCAAAAAGAATTTTATGATGCAGGTCAACCTGTATTTTGTATCTATGTTGCAATCGGTCAAAAAGCTTCAACTGTTGCCGGAATTGCAAAAATGTTAGAAGAAAAAGGGGCAATGGCTTATACAGTTATTGTTGCCGCAAATGCTTCTGACCCTGCTCCAATGCAAGTATATGCTCCAATGGCTGGTGCTGCAATTGGTGAATATTTCAGAGACTCTGGTCGTCCAGCTTTGATTGTTTATGATGATTTATCGAAACAAGCGGTAGCTTATCGTGAGGTATCTTTATTATTAAGAAGACCACCAGGGCGTGAGGCGTATCCTGGAGACGTTTTCTACTTGCACTCTCGTCTATTAGAAAGAGCTTGTAAAGTAATAGCAAATGACGAAATTGCTAAAAACATGAACGATTTACCAGATTCTATCAAAGGTATCGTTAAAGGTGGTGGTTCGTTAACAGCTTTACCAATTATTGAAACACAAGCGGGTGACGTTTCTGCATATATCCCAACAAACGTAATTTCGATTACTGATGGGCAAATTTTCCTTGATGGTGATTTGTTTAACTCGGGAGTTCGTCCTGCAATTAACGTAGGTATTTCGGTATCTCGTGTAGGTGGTAATGCACAAATCAAATCCATGAAAAAAGTGGCAGGTACTTTGAAACTTGACCAAGCACAATTCCGTGAATTAGAAGCGTTTGCAAAATTTGGTTCTGATTTAGATGCAGTTACTTTAAACGTAATCGAAAAAGGAAAAAGAAACGTTGAAATCCTTAAACAAGGTTTAAACTCTCCTTTCACAGTTGAAGATCAAGTAGCTATCATTTATGCCGGATCTAAAAATTTATTACGTTCTGTTCCTGTTGCAAAAGTTAAAGAATTTGAAAAAGATTTCTTAGAATTTTTGAATGCAAAACACAGAGCTACTTTAGATGCCTTAAAAGCTGGAAAATTAGATGATACTATCACTGATGTTTTAGAAAAAGTAGCTAAAGAAGTAGCAGCAAAATATAATTAATAAAAGTATATTGTATGTTGTATAGTGTTGCCTGCTAATAAGCAAAATACGATATACAATATACAATTTTCAATATACAATTTATAAAAATGGCAAATTTAAAAGAAATACGTAATAGAATTACTTCCGTTTCATCAACGATGCAAATCACATCAGCGATGAAAATGGTATCAGCGGCGAAATTGAAAAAAGCCCAAGATGCTATTACCGCAATGCGTCCGTATGCTGAAAAATTAACGGAACTTTTACAAAATCTTAGTGCCACGCTCGAAGGCGAAGTGGGCGGTGTCTTCACCAATCAAAGAGAAGTTTCAAAAGTATTACTCGTTGCCATAACTTCAAATAGAGGGTTGTGTGGAGCGTTCAATACCAACGTAATTAAACAAGTAAAAGCCGTTGCCGATTCGTATTCCGGAAAAGAAGTTGCTATTTTTGCTATCGGAAAAAAAGGAAATGATGTACTTCGTAAAACCCATAAAGTTATAGAAGTTCAAAATGGTGTTTTTGACCAATTAACTTTCGAAAATGCAGCAATTATTGCCGAACAGTTGATGGATAAATTTGTAACTGGCGAATACGATAAAATTGAAATTGTATATAACGAATTTAAAAATGCAGCAACGCAAATAGTTCGTACGCAACAATTTTTACCTTTAGCCCCAATTTCTGGAGGTGTTTCTGTTTCATCAGATTATATATTTGAACCTTCAAAAGAAGAAATCGTTTTAACATTGATTCCGAAGTCTTTGAAAACACAATTATATAAATCCATCAGAGATTCATTTGCAGCCGAGCACGGAGCTAGAATGACCGCTATGCACAAAGCAACCGACAACGCAACCGAATTAAGAGATCAATTAAAATTAACTTATAACAAAGCCCGTCAGGCAGCAATTACCAACGAAATCCTTGAAATCGTAGGTGGTGCCGAAGCTTTAAATAATTAATTTTTTATAACTATACTAAACCTCGAGCGATCGGGGTTTTTTTATGGCAATATATTTTGAAAACTAAAATAAAATTGCCGAACTAAAAATTACAAAAGAGCCTTTTTTGACAATTTAAATGGATTAAAAATATTTGGGCGTTCCCTTACAGGTCGGGCTGTACACTATATCTTTTTGGTTCCGAATTTCAGTTGAATTTCATCCTAAAAACAACCCTATTTTCCAAAACAACAATAACCAAAAAGGATGCCGTTCCCATCCCTAACGCAAACCCGTTTTCAGTTGAAAGTTTTTTGAAATTAGAACTCTAATTTTTCATAAAATCCTGCAAGCGTTTGAAACACTAACAATATAGATAATCAAATAGTTACTAAAAAACCACACTTTTTTGGGTTGTGGTTTGGTTTTACTATTCCGCAAAGTCGTGAAACTTTGCGTGACAGCTACACATTTCGAAGAGCTAGTAAAACATTGAATAGCTAACAGTTAGTAACAAGTGTATCATTCACGAGATCTAATAAATTTTATTAAAAAAGTGTTGGGTTTAATTCCCTCATAAGTTTTGATTTTTCTAACCTTTCATTTATTATTGGAACATAATTTTCCTCAATTTCAATCCCAATATAATTAAATCCTAGCTCTTGAGCAGCAACTAAAGTTGTTCCACTTCCTGAAAATGGGTCAAAAATAATATTGTCATCGTGTAACGGAACTAAAGTATCAACAAGTTTTTTTATCAAACCTAAAGGCTTAACAGTACAATGGTCAAATTTCTCTTCTTTTCCTCTATTACTGAAATTCTCCAAAATGTTTGACTGAAATGAACCATCCTCATTTACAGTCTTAAAAACTCCTACATTTGTTTTTTGTAATGTTTCCCAATAATTATTTATTAACGGCTTTTGAACCAAAATTACCGCTTCCCATTCGTTTCTAAATGCACTATGCCAACCATTCCATTCTTCCGAATTAGGTTCTCCAATTTTTTCAAGTTTCTTTTCAAGATTTAAACCTCTTGGAATGCCTGAATTTCTCCTATAAACTAACAAATCACGTGTATAAAAACCACTATTTTCAAGAGCAATTTGAACGTGAGCAATTGAACGATTACTATTAAAAACAGCAACAGGAGCTCCAGCTTTACAAACTCTAAAAAGTTCATCAGTCCATAATTGGCACCATTTAATATATTCTAAATCATTGTTTCTATTTTTTTCATACCAACGTGCGTTCCTAACTCCACCAGCTAAACCACTTCCGTAAGGAATATTTTTAACCATTGTGCTACTGTCTTTAACACGCTCTGTTCTCCTTTTTACTTCTGAATCGTTCCATTTATGGTCAATAAACTCATAATTATATGGTGGGTCAGTTATGCAACAGGCAATTGAATTTTCAGGAAATTTTTTCATTATCTCAATACAATCACCATGATAAACTTTATTTATTTCAAAATTCATACTCTTTTTATTTTATAAGTTCCATCTTTTTCAAGCTTTATAAGCCATTCCTTCAGGTCAAAACCAGTTTTATTTTTTATATAATTAAATGTATCATTATCTGTGTAACGTTTCCAACCACCAGCATCCATTTTACTTAATGCTGACTGCAAATTATCATTTCTTAAAAATAAAAAAACCGGTCTATATCCTTTCTTTATTAACATTTTTCCGTACAACTCAAACTTTTTTAAAGTACCTGAATCACCTGAACCAACTCTGTATTTTGTATCAATTGCTTCTTTCCCAACAAAAAAATCTGCTGGCTCATCTTTTCCAAATTTTATTGGTGGCTGAAAGTCCTCACAAGTTGCCTCAAACAAATCTCTTAATAAATTCTCCCAACATTTACCCAATTCTCTTCCCCAATATTGTTTATTTTCGCTTTTTAATTCTTGTGTTATGCCAAAAGCTTTCATTAATAAATCTGTATCATTATAATTATCTGCATAAACTTTTTCGGAAAAATTTACAGAATATTTATCTAAAACTAGCTTAAGCGCATCTTCTACTTTCTTAGCCATAACAATTTAACTTTGATTTTTCACAAAGAAAAGCAATTATGACGGGATTTTTACCTTATATTTGAAAAGATTTGACAAATATATAATAAAGTTTCGTAATACGCAAATATTATTTCGTGAAAAGCAATTTAAAATACAATAGAATCAAAATAGTTTTACTTGAACAAGAACGTTCAAGTAAATGGTTAGCAGAAAAAATTGAAAAAGATAAATCAACTGTTTCAAGATGGTGTACTAACAATATGCAACCTTCAATAGAAACTCTTTTTCAAATTGCAGAAATACTTAACGTCTCACCAAAAGAATTACTAAATGAAATTTCAAATTAAAAGTACCAGCCACCAAAACAGCCGTTTCACGAAATTGGGGGCTTGGGATTTATCAGAATTGTAATTTTTTGAAACTAAATTTTGTATATATTTCTAATTAAAAGTGTTGAAAATTCGAAACTTGAAGCGGCGAAACGTTAATTACACATTAGAACTGGTGCGTTAAAAATTCATTCCTAAATTATCAAAAATATTATATTGTTGTACATTGACATTTTGATTGTTTTGAAACTTACTCAATAATTCAGTTATTGGCGTTTTATCAAATGCGGATATGTTTAAAATTTGCATAACTTTATAAATTGTCAGCTCACTTTTTACTTTTTTTTTCACATAAGCAACTATTAAATAAGTGCAAATAGTTACCCAAATATGTGTTTTGACTGCATTTTGCGAGTATCCCCATAGTTTTTTTTTACAGCTAGATTTTGTTTTATCCATTTAAAAAAGGTTTCAATTTGCCATCGGTTTTTATATATGTTACACACTTCAAGTGCAGTTACTTCAAAATTATTAGTCATAAAAACAAGATAATTATCTTTTTCTACATCATATAACGCTACTAAACGTAGTTTTTCAGGAAATAATTTTTTCGATTTTACAATGGTTAATTCAATTGTTTTGACTGATCAAAATCCAGTTTATTCATCGAGGTTGAAATTTTGTTCAATTATTGTGTATTTAAAAGTTGATTTGGCTCTTGTAACGAACTAGGAACCAAATGTTTGTATGTGATATAACGCCTCAAAATCTACATAAGCCTTGTCCATTATATAGATGGCGTCTTGGGGAATAATATGGTCAAGTGCATTACTGTCGTGATATTTACCATCTGTTATAAGAATGTAAATTGGTATATTACCTCGTAAGTCAAGCAAAGTATGCATCTTTACTGCTCCACGACTATATTTTCTTTCCGCCCATGTTAAAAGATTGATACTACAGGAAATAGAGGTCGAATCTAAGGCAAACAACTCATTATCAATCGATAAATTAGGTACATCACTATTTTTATAAAGTGGTCGAACTAATTCAATTAGATAATTGCCAAATTCGGAAAAAATTTGCCAATCACGTTTTTCGTTTGCTAGAGACAAAATAGTATGGGTTACATAATTCTTAATTCCTAAGTGATACAATTTCATCATGAGCTTTAAGACATAAAAAAATATCACGTAACGAGTTTAGATTTGTGAGTTGTCCAAAAAACAACTGAATAAATTGATTCCAGCGATCAAATTCTCGAACGCGATAATTACCATTATACTTATTTACTATCTTTTCAAATTCATATCTATTAACAAAACAAAGTACTTGAGCAAAAAACAAATTTTCCTGAATTCATTATTTTACATTTTTTGAATATAAAATAATCAACCTTCAATTCAAATCAAAAAATCAAAGAACGCCTGTAATTGTACTAAAATCAATACCTTAGGCAAATTAAACTAAAATTAACGCACCAGCACTAATTACACATCATAAATTTTGAAATTTGAACCTAAAATAAAAACAATAATCCTATTAAGTCAAACCTAAACATGCAAAATTTCGTCCTCAATTAATAAATCTTCATTGCGAAATCGAAGTAAAATTTGGGCAACCGCAAGCACATCTTTTTCACAATATGTAATTATTCGGTCAATATCTTTTTCTTTATAATACACTTTTGCAACATCACTTCCATCAATATCATCTTTTGGTGAAGGAATATTTAAAATCTTAGTTAACAATTTCAAAGAGGTATAATGTTTATAATCACCAAACTTCCATAATTCGAGCGTGTCAATATGATTCACTTCCCAAGGTTTTTTACCAAATAAATTCAATTTGTTTGGAAGTTTAATTTGATTAACAATCATTCGTCTTGCAATAAAAGGCAAGTCAAATTCTTTACAATTATGTCCACATAAAACGTGTTGCGACAAATTGAAATTTGAATCTAAAAAAGAAGCAAATTTGATTAGAATTTCTATTTCTGAACCCCAAAAACTGGTAATATTGAAATTTCGAATATCACTTTTATTCGTGAAATAGCCAACAGAAATTGTGATAATTTTACCGAATTCAGACCAAATTCCTGCTTTTTCATAAAAATCTTCAGCTGAAAAAGCATCTTTTCTTTGATATTGCGTTTTTTGATCCCAAAGTAATTGCCAATCCGAATCTAAATCCGAAAAATGTTCCTGCTCCGGAACGGTTTCAATATCTAAAAATAAGATATTGTTTAGATTAATTTTACTTATCATTTTGTTTGTATTTTACTATTCAACATTTCATAGGCTTCTTCTACATATACATAAAAGTCATCACTATGCGGATCGGAACTGGTTTGAACGCCTTTAAGATGTCCTAACCGAACAATAATTAAATCATCTTCAGGAATTACGATAACAAATTGACCCAAATGACCGCGCATATAAAACATATTTTTTCCTAAAAATTGATGCATCCACCAGCCATAACCATATTCTGGCGAAATTTTAAAACGTGGTGTTATCGATTTTTCCACGAATGTACTATCTAAAAGTTGTTCACCGTTCCACTTCCCATTATTTAAAAATAATTTTCCGAAACGAGCAAAATCTCGTGCATTGCTTGCTATACAACAATACGCTTTTTCAATACCATTTTCATCATCTAATTGCCAAAGTGCCTCATTTTCAGCACCCATTTTTTGCCAAAAATGCTTTGAAATATAAGTAGAAAGTTTTTCGCCAGTTGCTTTTTCAATACACATGGCTAATAATTGCGTTGATCCACTAAGATATTTGAATTTTTGGCCGGGTTTTTCATTAATTTCTAAATCTAAAATAACATCATTCAAATTATCATCAAAATAAGCACGAGTTACAATTGAAAAAGGGCTATAATATTTTTCATCCCAACTTAAACCTGATGCCATGGAAGCCAAATCACCAACGGTAACTTCATTAGCATATTTCCCTTTAAGAGCAGGGAAAAAAACAGTAACTTTCTCATCAAGATTTTTAATTTTGCCCTGCATAATTGCTTTTCCGAGTGCAATAGTTACGATACTTTTAGCCATGGAAAAGGAATTAGTTTTGGAATTTTTATCAAAACCATCAAAATAACTTTCATGCCAAATGCTATCGTTTTTAATAATTAAATAAGCAATTGATTGTAATTCTTTGTGCGTTTTCGTTAAAAGCGGTGTTTCTGGCACCAGATTATAATTTTTTGAAATTGACCAAGGTTGTGGTGTTCCAATAGTAATAACACGGTTTGGAAACTCTTTATAATCTTCTAAAAAAGCAGTAGTATAACCCTTTAAATAAATTGTTTTTACGGCTCTTAACAAATAATCTACATTAAAAACATATAATAAAAGGATAATTGCCCCAATTGATAAGACAGAATTTAAAAAAATTTTCTTAACTAATTTCATTTGTTTCTCATTTGGGTATAAAAATATAAAAATTATTTTAATATAAAAATATTTAGTAAAAAATTAAAATAAAATTTGTTGTTTAGTAGGATTTTCATGTTCTAAAAGCCATTTTTTGATAGGTAATCCACCTGAGTAACCTGTTAAATCACCATTTGTACCAATTACCCGATGGCAAGGAATGGCAATCAAAATTGGGTTTTTACCAATAGCAGAAGCAATGGCACGAATCGCTTTTGGATTACCCATTTTCTTTGCTAAATCCAAATAGGAAAGGGTTTCGCCAAACGGAATTTGGAGTAAAAACATCCAAACATTTTTTTGAAAATCAGTACCGATTAAATTTAATGGAACCGTAATATGCTTGCTAGTTCCATCGAAATAAGCATTCAATTGTGCGACAGCCTCCATTAATTCAGGCGGAATACTAGTTGAAATTTCACTGTTGGATTTACAAAAACAAATGGAAGCAATTCCATTTTCATTACCTTCAATTGTGATTTTTCCTATATTGGTTTGAATAATTGCTTTTTGCATAAAAATAAAAAACCATCTGTTTTGCAGATGGTTTCTAAGATGTAAAAAAAGTTGAATTAATAATATTTTTACGGTTTATTATTTTTTTTCTGTTACAACAGGTGTATTATCAATAACTTTACCTTTGAAAGATACTGATTTTGAAGAATCAACACCACCTTCACTAGTTAAAACAGTAACCGATTTTTGAAAATTTCCTGGAGAAGCAGCGTTGAAAGTTGCAGCAACCATTCCTTTTTCACCTGGTTTGATTGGTGTTTTAGTATAATTAGCGGCAGTACAACCACAAGTTGGTTTCACAGCTGTAATTAAAACAGTTTCAGAAGTTGTGTTTGTGAAAGTAAATTCATAAGTTACTGGTTTTCCTTTTTCAATATCTCCGAAATCATGCATTTCTTCATCCCATTTAATTGCGGATTGTTTTGGTGCAGGTGGAGCTTGTTGAGCAGGAGCTTGAACAGCAATAGGACCTTGCTTTACAGCATCAGCTTTTAAATCTTTTAATTGTGCAAATGAAGCACTTGAAATTAATAAAGCAACTAGAGTAATTTTAATAGATTTCATGTTTTATTATTTTATGGTTATTTTAATATTATGGTACAAATGTATAAAATCAAAATGAAGTTGTTGTTAAGCAGGATTTAATGTTTGTTAATAAGTTGTTAATAGGTTGTAAATCAAATCATTTATTCGTAATATCGCATGAAATATGAAGATAACTAAATTTAAAACCGTAATTTTTATTGGCTTTTTAGCAATAACAGGAGTCATTATTATGCAATTGTTTTTGCTAAATCAGGCGTATATATTTGAAAAAAAGGATATTGAAGACAAAATACATTTTGCACTTCAAGATGTTGTGGAACGAATTTATAGAGATAACAAGGCCGAACTCCCAACCACAAATTTGATAAAAAAGAGTAGCGAAAATTACTTTATAGTGAATGTGAATGATGTTTTTGAAACAAAACTTGTGGAGCATTATTTGAAAACTGAATTTGAGAAAGTTAAATTAGAATTAGACTTTGAATATGCCGTTTATGATTGCGGATCAGAATCAATGGTATATGGAAATTATGTAGCATTTAATGGTAAAAAAGAAGCCATTTGCGAAGATTGTTTTACCAAAAATCCGGAATTAACGTATTATTTTGCCATACGATTTCCCGATATTCAAAAGAGTTATTTCAAAAGTTTAAGTCAATATTGGGTATTTACAGGTGTTTTATTTCTTGTATTAATAATTTATGTGTATTCCGTTGTAATGATGCTCAAACAAAAAAAATATACGGATCTGCAAAAAGATTTTATCAATAATATGACGCATGAATTCAAAACGCCATTGGCTTCCATTTTGATTGCTTCTAATTATGCAAGCACGCAAAAAGAGATTATTGACAACCCAAAATTAACTAAATATATTCAAATTATTATAAATCAGAGCAATAAATTAAACCAACATATTGAAAAAATATTATATGTAGCAAAAACGGATACTAATCAGATTGAATTGGAGAAATCAACTATCGAATTACAAACAATAATCGATACTGTTCATGAAAATATACAATTAAAACACAATAAAAAAGTTTCAATTGAAAATTTAATACAAGAAAAAATCACTATTTTCGCAGATGCATTTCATTTTTATAATGTTATTTACAATATTTTGGACAATGCCGTAAAATATTCGGAAGATAATGTCGCAATACAAGTTTCTAATAGTATAAATAATGGAAAAATAATATTGCATTTTAGTGATAATGGTATTGGAATACCTGAGAAAGACATTCCGTTTATATTTGATAAATTTTATAGAGTTTCAAGAGAAAACAACAAAGAAATTGAAGGTTTTGGAATTGGTTTATCGTATATTAAACGTGTTTGTGAATGGCACAAATGGCAAATTTGGGTAAAAAATAACCCAGAAAAAGGAATTACAATTTCTATACAATTAAATAAACAAGATAATGAATAAGAAAAGAATTTTATATGTAGAAGATGATGAAACATTAGCATTTTTAACTCAAGATAATTTAGAACAACATTTTGAGGTAATTCATTCCAATAACGGAAAAGCGGCTTTTGATTTATTTTGTAATGAAAAATTTGATTTATGCGTTTTGGATATCATGTTGCCACAAATGGATGGTTTTGAACTAGTTACAGAAATTAGAAAACGTAATGTTGCTATTCCAATAATCTTACTTTCAGCAAAAACCATGAAAATGGATCGAATCAAAGGATTGAAATTAGGTGCTGATGATTATCTAGTGAAACCCTATTCTATAGAAGAATTAATTTTGAAAATTGAAATATTTTTAAATAGAAGTCAAAAATCTTCCGATAATTTACTACAAAAAAAATATGTGTTTGGTAGTTTTACTTTTGAACCAGAAAATTATTATTTGTATTCACCTACACAAAAGCACACTTTGACTGCAAAAGAAGCTGCACTTTTGAAAATTTTTCTAGACAATTGTAATGTTGTACTAAAAAGAGAGAAAATACTTTTAGATCTATGGGGAACAGATGATTATTTTGCAGGTAGAAGCCTCGATGTATTTATTTCAAGAATTCGAAAAATAATTAAAGAAGAACACAATTTAAGAATAGAAAACATCCCAAGAATTGGTTTCAAATTTTGTATGGATTAAATTTATTTTGCAAAACTCATGATATAAGCTTCTATTGCAAGTCTTTCTTTTGGTGTCATCGCTTTTGTAAGTTCAAAATTTGTTTTCATAATTTCAAATTGCGATTCATCAATTAAAGGTTGGCTTTCATCATTAATAAACGAAGCGATACTTGCATTTTTTTTCTTATAGACTAATGCGATTTCTTTTATTGATGGACCAACTGTTTTATTTTCAGCTTTATGACAAGCCGCACACGCTCCTTTACCTTCAAAAAGCTCTAATCCTGAGGCAATTTCATGTTGATTTGATTTACTAATGACCTGCTCTTTTTTATCACAACTGATAAGAATTAAAATTATAAAAATTGAACTTACGATACTTTTCATAATCAAAACATTTAAAATGATAAAGCAAATGTACAAAAAAAATTTGTAAAACCATATAAATCAATGAATTAATTGTATTAAAAAGTCAAAAAAAATTATAATAAGAAAAATATTAATTTTGAATTATAATAAACTCACTTCTTCTATTCAATTGATGTGCTACTTCAGAACAAGCGACACCATCAGAACATTCATTTAATAATTGTGTTTCCCCGTAGCCTTTAGCCTCTAAACGATCTTCAGAAATTCCATTGGCAATCAACCATTTTTTTGTAGAAATAGCTCTTTTTTCTGAAAGTTCTTGATTGTATTTGTGACTTTGACGTGAATCTGTGTGGGATCGAATACTAATTTTCATATTCGGATGATCCTTTAAAACGGTTTCAATTTTTGATAATTCAACTGCCGCATCCGAACGAATATTCCATTTGTCTAAATCAAAATAAATTGTTTCAATCCCTAATGCTGTTCTTAAATCGTCACCAATTTTCAATTTAATTGTTTTAGGGGTAATTGCAATATTTAAATTTCCAGGACTATCAATTGGAACAAAGGCCTCATTATCAGAATAGTCCGTATTAGAAACCCGAACAAAATAAGTAGCACATGGAATTTCATTAAATTCATAAAAACCAGTGGCATTTGTTGTATAAGTCGCGGTAATTTCATGTTTTTCATTATACAAAATGACTTTAGTTAGCACAACTTCTTTAGAAATTGCATCTTGAACAAAACCTTTTATCGACTTAGTACATTCTTTAATTGGTTCATTTTCAGTAAATTGATAAATATCATCATACCCTAAATTGTTTTCTTTACGGTTAGAAGAAAAATAGCCTTGTTTGGTAGTCGAATTAATAATAAACCCAAAATCATCTGCATTACTATTAACAGGTGTTCCTAAATTAATAGGAGCTGAATAACCTTTATCGGATATTTTACTAACAAAAACATCTAAACCACCAAGACCGGCAATGCCATCAGAAGCAAAATAGAATTCTGTATCCGAGGCCACAAATGGAAATGTCTCTCTGCCTTCCGTGTTAATTTCTTTCCCTAAATTTTGTGGTTTTCCGAAAACATTATTCCCTTTTATAGCTAGTTTATACAAATCAGATGCCCCAAAACTTCCAGGCATGTCGGACACAAAATACAAGGTTTTTTCATCTGTACTTAACGCTGGATGTGCACAATTATAACCATCATTATTAAAAGGTAATTCTTGGATGTTACCCCATTTACCATCAATAAATTTAGCACTATAAATTTTTAACAAAACCGTATTTTCAGAATTTGTTTTAGCATTTTTTGAAATATAGTTGTTTCTGGTGAAATACATAATTTTTCCATCTTTAGTAAAAACAGATGAAGATTCATTATAATTAGAATTTACGACACTTGAAAGTGGTTTAACGTTATTATCAACTGAATATTCGTATAAATTAGTAAAATATTGATTGGTCCATTTGTGTTTTTTTTCAAGGAGTTTTGAGGTGCCTCTAGAGGATGTAAACACAATTTTATCACCATAAAAACTAGGACAAAAATCGTAAAATTCTGAATTAAATTCGGCTTCTTTTATAGAATATCTTCCAGAATTTTTTTGAATTTCAGCGAGATAATCTTTGTTTGAATGGTTTGAAACAGTGTTTTTGTTTGCTGCTTTATGAATTAATTCCTGAGAAATTAAATTGGATTTTTCATAATTTCCAATGGATTTTAAACAATGAGAATATCTAAAATAATACTCATTCTCAATATTTTTGCTTAATTGAAATAAGGAATCATACCATTTCAATGCACTTGGATAATTACCTTGAAAAAAATAAGCATTTCCTAATTTTTTAAGAATTTCTTCTGAAACAAACCCTTTATTTGCGACCTTTTCATAAACATTAATTGCATCAACATAAGCAAAATTATCATACTTATTTCCAGCTTTTTCGATTTTTTTTTGTTGAGAGAAAACTACGGAAAAGAAACCAAAAACAAATAAAGAAAGATATAGAGTTCTGTATTTCATATTTAGGAATGTTTAAAATGTTTAAAAAAATCTAGGAGCAATAATTTTGGTTGGCCCTGAAAAAGCTTCAAATCGTAGAAAAATTTCGTGCGATCCAGAGTTATAATTTTCTAATTTTGTTACTTCTGTGTCATACGCATATCCAATAAACCAAGATTTTGAAACTTGAAACCCTAACAAACCACTGACGGCGGCATCCCAACGATAAGCGGCACCAACAACCACTTTTTCAAGATACATAAAATTAGCAGAAACATCTATTTGAAGTGGGGCACCAGTAACGATTTTTGCCAACATTGATGGTTTAAAAAGTAAATCTGAATTTAAATCAAAAACTTTTCCAGCAATCATATAAAAATGTAAACATTCTGTAGCTAAGGCATTTATATTAAAATTTGTTTGTTTCTTATCGAAATGAGTCGTCTCTAAAAATGATGGAACTGAAATTCCAAAATAGGTTTTATCCGAATATAAAAAAAGTCCAGCTCCAAAATTTGGTGAAAATTCCGTTTTTCTGTTTTGTGCTAACAAACCATCATCTAAATTTCTGATTTTCAATTTTGTATAATCAACTCCAAATAAATTTGCACTAGCACTTAAACCAAAAGCTAAATTAAAATTAGCAGATATAGGAACAAAGTATGAAATATTTGTACTTATATTGGTTTCATCTGAAGGGCCAATCCTATCATTAATAACAGAAAGACCTAAACCTAAATTTTGATTTCCTAACGGGCTTTGAATTGAAAAAGTAGATGTAACTGGTGCTCCAGTGAGTCCAACCCATTGCGAACGATGCAACCCAAAAACACTCAAAACAGCTTTTGATCCTGTGTAGGCAGGATTAAACTGAAGTGTATTATACATGTAATTCGTATATTGAGCATCTTGCTGAGCAATCATTAGATTTCCGCAAAAAATGAGCAATAAAAAAAGATACATTTTTAATTTCATTTTCAAAAAAGTTTAACTTTAATAGGGAAACCCTAATAAAAATTGAATGCATAAATTTATAAAAAAAATTAACTACCACATCTAAAAAATTGATTTTTTTTAAAAATTTAAATAAAAAAACAAAATATTGGAACTAATTACTAAATAATGAACTAATTTTGTGAATCAAAACAACAAATATGAAGCAACTAATTTGCAAAAAAACATGGAATAGAATAGAACATTTCGAATTTTTTTGTGGTTTTGATGAGCCTTTTTTTGGGATTACAGCCCCAATTGATGTTACAAAAGCGTATCAAAGAGCAAAAGAACTTGAGATTTCATTTTTTGTTTATTATTTACACAAAACAATTGCAGCCGTTAATCAAATAGAAAATTTTAGATACCGAATTGAAGAAAACGAAGTTGTACTTTATGATAAAATTGACACATCTGCAACTATTATGAGAGCTGATGGTACTTTTGGCTTTTCATTCATGGAATTTCATGAAGATATTCACATTTTTAATAAAATTGCACAAAGTGAAATTAGCCGAATACAAACCACAACAGGTTTATTCACAAGGGAATTTCCGAAAAATATTATCCATTTCTCGGCACTTCCTTGGGTGAATTTTACAGGTTTAACACATTCAAGAAGTTATTCAATGCCTGATAGTTGTCCTAAAATTTCTTTTGGCAAATTAATCCGTGACGAAAATTCCAAAACAATGTCTGTTGCAATAAATGTGCATCATGGTTTAGTTGATGGTTTTCATGTGGGTCAATTTCTAGAACTTTTGCAAAAGCTATTAAACGAATAAAAAAGGCTGTCTAAAAATTTGTTTCAAAATAGTTTAAAAATTATAACTGATTTTGAAATTTCTTTTAAACAGCCAATTTTCTAATCAAACACTTCTCAAAATTGCTAAAATATCAGCACCAAATCTGGCCGTTTTTTGTTTTCCAAAACCTTTAATTTGTTGCAATTCGTCTTCATTACTAGGCTTATACATGGCTAAATCGATTAATTCCGAATTATGACAAATCATAAATTTCTTCGCATTCAATGAAGTTGCTTTTTCCTCACGCCATTTGTTCAAATACATATACAATTTTCTGTCGTTATCCGTTAAATCTTCAAAAGATTTTCGTTCTAACACTTCTTCTTGTTTTAAAACTAACGGTTCGTAATGAATAATGACACTCCAATAAGACGATTCATTTTCAACAAATTGTGTACTTGATTTCTTAAAAACAACTTCCTCTAAAAAATCATTTACAACTTTCTGGTCGGCTTCCAAAAAAACAGGATCAATCCGAACGTTAAATACTTTAACTAACATTACAAAATTATTTACTTAGCATTAAAACTTGATTCACAACAACTTCCGTAATATAACGCTTGTTTCCATCTTTATCATCATAACTACGGTGCGAAAGTTTACCTTCAACTGCAATTTCTTTCCCTTTTGTTACGAATTTCTCGATAATTTCAGCTGTTTTTCCCCAAGCGGCAATGCGATGCCATTCCGTTTGCTCCACTTTATCACCGTTCTCTTTGTAATAAACTTCATTTGTTGCAATGGATAATTTTGCTAATTTTTTTCCTGCTTCGAATGTTTTGATTTCTGGTTCTTGACCTACATGTCCTATTAATTGTACTGTGTTTTTCATGGCGTATATAATTTAATTTGATTAATTTTTACTATTATTTATTTGTTGAATTGGAACTTCCTAATAAAACAATTTCGTTAACAACAATTTCCGTTATAAAACGTTTGTTGCCCTCTTTGTCATCATAACTTTTATGAGTTAACTTTCCTTCAAGGGCAACTTGCGTTCCTTTTTGCAAATATTGCATTGCAAATTCAGCTGTTTTGTTCCAAACGGTAATCCGATGCCATTCGGTTTGTGAAACTTTTTCTCCTTTGGCGTTCGTAAAATTGTCATTTGTAGCAACCGAAAAATTTGCGATCTTACCTGATTCTAACTCTTTTAGTTCAGGTGCTTGTCCAACGTGGCCGATTAATTGTACTCTGTTTTTCATGGCGTGTAAATAATTTAATGTTTATAATAAAAATTTAGTATTTTTGTCAATGAACTAATGTTTCATTTCGACGGTGCAAAGTTGTGAAGAAATCGAAACACTATTCGGTAAATAGCTATTTAATTTCGGTTGTAAATATTTGTAACCATTTGTAAACGCAAAATAATAGGTTTAAATACTTGAAAACCAATAACATAAATAAACATTTAAAATAGTTTATAAAAATTAATAAAATTGTAATTTCGAAAATAAAAAATAAAAATAAGAACAAAATATGAACAAAACTTGTTTAGAATGTAACGAAAAAATTATTGGTAGAGAAGATAAAAAATTCTGTTCAGATGGTTGTAGAAACGCGTATAATAACAAAATCAACAAAGATCAAAACAATTTAATGCGAAATATCAACAACAAATTACGGAAAAATTATCGTATTTTGTGTGAACTCAATCCAGATGACAAAGGAAAAACATCAAAAACAAAACTTTTAAGCAAAGGTTTTGATTTTGAATTTTTTACAAGTATTTTACAAACAAAAACTGGCAATACCTATTATTTTTTATATGACCAAGGCTATAGAATACTTGAAGATGATTATTATATGTTAGTAAAAAAAGAATATTAAATGAAAATATCAATTCTGGGTTGTGGCTGGCTAGGACTTCCATTAGCTACCTATTTAATAACTCAAGGA
>Ga0247722_10000678_pt1 | contig 20063 bp, 15 predicted proteins | sample MSEWelMarce3H_FC_FD_189094 | JGI IMG/M metagenome (GOLD analysis project Ga0247722, IMG submission 189094) | Subsurface sediment microbial communities from gas well in West Virginia, United States - MSEEL Well Study Marcellus 3H_FC | ecosystem: Environmental > Terrestrial > Deep subsurface >... | reverse complement strand
CAGCTACTGTCGCTGAACATCCGCAATAATCTGAAATTTCTTTTTCAAAAGTTTTAGTTCTTGGACCAGTTGTTATCCAACCGCTTTTTAATGCTGCTGTAACTTCATTGATAACGATATCGTCGATTCTAGGAGGAGAAAAAGGAATCATTGTTAAACTGTTTTAAAGTCAATAATACAAAAAAGAATGAAAAAAACTCTACACCAGCTCTAGTTTCAAACATAGATTCTACTGATAAGTTAAGTAATACAATAACAAAGAATAAAATAGATAATAGATTAAACTTCAAATATTTTAATTTAAACAAATAATACAATCCTGTAAATAGAATTAAAACACCATAAATTCCAAAAGTTGCAAGATATTGTAAATATTGATTATGTGAATTATAGTTTAAATCTATACCATATTGAAAATTATTCATCTTATATTTTTTAAATAATTCATCTTTTATATCACCAGTTCCAACACCAAAGAGTATATTCTCACGAAATACATCGAGCGAACTTCTCCAAATAACTATCCGTGAAGAAGAGCTGTCATTTTTTACGTTTTCTGTCTTTTGAGGTGTGTTTTCTGTGTAAGATTTAACATCCTCAAATCTATTAAAAACATATCCTGATATTTCTGGAAAAGCCAAAATAAAAACAAGAGATTGAAAAATTATAATAACTGAAAAAATCATTTTTTTTACAAAAAACAAATCGTGAATAATCAATAAAAAGAAAAGAATAGCAGCAATTAAAACACCTGCTTTTGATGATAACAAAAATAACATAAGAATGAAAATTAAATTCAATAATGAAAAAAAAACAACCTTATAATATTTTCTTTTTGATAAAGTATTTTGAAAAATAAAATATGTGAACACAATTGCAGTAAGAATATACATTGAAAAGTAACTCGTATGCATAAAAATAGATATGTCATCATAAAAAAAGCTTGAATAATTATTGCTATGTAGATATTTATTAGTTGAAGATATTAAACAGAAAATCAACGAAATAAAACACCCTGTTATAAAAGCCTTAACTATCTTTTCGATAAAATTAAAATTGATTGATAGTAGTGAGAATGGAATTATCAATAAAGGTAATTTAGTATCTATATCTTTAAATCCAAAGGATAAATTAGAAGAATATATTAATCCAGAAAGATAAACTAAAAATAAAAGAAACAGAAAAAATACATTCTTGTTAGAAGTATAATTTACTTTAAAATTTGCTTTGCTTTTTGAGTCAAAGAATAATAATAAAACTGATAACATTGCCAGAATAAAAGAAAATTCATGTCTAAAAGGTAACATGAAGGCAAAAAGAATCATCAAATAACTCGATTTGTTATCTAGAATTTCTTTCAACGTATTTTTCAAATCAAAATCCATTCAATTTTATTTTGTTTTGCTAACTCAACTAATTTAACAAATTCATCCCTTACCATCTTATGACTATAAAAATTACAAGGATGTATTAAAACTGGGACATCTTTATGTTTAGCAATTTCGATGATATCTTCTATTTTATTTAATTTTTTTGACCTATACTCGGGCTCAATCCAAAACATTTTAACGTAAAAATCATTAACAGAATTAAAATCTGCACTCTTTTCAGCAATTCCATTACCAAAAGGAAACTTGATATCTATATACTTTAACCAATCTAAATACTTTTCTTCTTCGTATGGAGGATAATGAAATCTCCCTAATTTATATACACCACTTCCATGTTTTGAAAAAGAACTACAATCTAAATCATTTAATTTTAACTTAAAAAGATTTAATTCTTCGGAAAATGTCTCAAGGTTTCTAGTGTTCTCAGCATGAAATCCAATTTTATGACTTCCTTCTAAAATTAACTTTTTTATTTTTTTTGATGGTAGCGTACACATTCTATGGTATAAAACACCCTTAACATCATTATCGTTACAGTATTTTAAAAAATATTCTAAATGAAACAAATAGATAAATGACAATTTCGGAAACCAATAATCTTCAGAAATTTTACTAATTAGTTTATAAAATAAATTAGAATGTCCATATGGTTTGTCAACATCAACCCTTAAAATCAAAGCCATGTTATTTAATATTTTTAAGTGCTAAAGCAAATTTAGTTGCGATAATATCTCTGTTAAACTTTTCTTTAACATAACAATACCCATTCTCTCCTAATTCTTCTATCAAATTTTTAGAATCCAATAGATGAACGATTTGTTTTGCTAAGTGATTATAATTTTCAGGTTCAAATGATAAACCACATTTGCCTTCTTTAATGAATAAATCCAATGCTTCACCTTCAACACCAAGTAAGATTGGTTTTTTCATTGCTAAATTCTCAAAAATTTTAGAAGGAATTGCACCTTTAAATAAATCTAATTTTTTAAGAGGAATAATTGCTCCAGTAATTGAAGATATGATGGTAGGCATCTTTGATTTTTCTACAGCATCAATAAAAATTACGTTTTCTAAATTATAATTATTTTTAAGTTCAATCAATTTTTGTTTTTCTGGACCGCTACCAAGTAAAACAAATTTGATATCAGATCTATCTTTTAATAAATTTGCAGCTTTTATAATCACCTCTAATCCTTGTGCATACCCAATAATACCTGCATAAAGAAAAATTATATCAGTATCACTTAATTTAAAGTCTTTAAGAAAATCATTTTTAGAGTATGTTGAATCAAATCGATAATAACTTAAATCAACACCATTAGGTAGCCAATACACTGTTTTTTCTGGAAATCTATTTTTAATATTAGACACTATACCTTGCGTCTGACCACTTATAAATGATGATTTTTTATACAAAAATTCTTCTAAATTAGTTGATATTTTTAAGAAGAATTTATTTTCAATTATCCCAAGCTTTTCAGCACTTTCTGGCCATAAATCCGAAACATTAAAAATCAATTTAACTCTTTTGAACTTGGTCAGTATAAATGCAGTTATACCCAAAAATAAAGGTGGAGATTCACAAAAAACATAATCAAATTTTTTCTTTATGAATAAACCATAGAACAACGAGGAAAAAACAAACGAAAAATAATTTAATAATCTACTAACAATAGATCTATTCTTTGAAACGTATATCCAAGAACGATATATATCAAGATTTGCAATTTGTTCCTTAAAAAAGAATTTACCTTTATAATTTTTATAAACTTCCATTTGTGGATAGTTAGGCATTGCAGTTAATACCGAAATGTCAATACCATTTTTCTGAAGTCTTGTAGCCAATTCGAATAATCGGTTTTGAGGCGCACCAATTTCTGGTGGGAAATATTGAGTAAGAATTAGTATCCGCATTTTAAAAATATTCTCTTTTTATAAATTTCAGGAGCAATTCTATTGGAAGTTTTGCTTTATTTACTGTATAATAGGTAGATAATTCTCCACCAAAGTCTCTAAAATATCTTTCAACTGGTTTTAACATCGAACCTTCAAAATCAAATACCGCTTTTCCTATTTCCTTCGCATGTAATACTGAATTCCAAACACACATTGCTCCTCCACTTTGATGTTTATTAAAATTATCATAACCACCTAATAAATAATAAACTACACTATTATCATAAATACAAAAAGTAGTAGCAATTGGTTGTTCATTTTTAAATGCAACAAATGAATAACTATTTGATTCATTAGCAAAATCAAATAAAATTCTTCTTAAAATATTTGTTGAAACATTTAATTCTTTGCGATCAAACGTTTTATTTATAACACTTAATACTAATTCATTATCAAAATTTCGTCGTACTACAATTCCGTCTTTATCCCCTTTTTTTAATTCATTTCTTCTTTGTGGAGACATATTTCCAACAAGATTTTCTATGCTGTTATTAAGGTTTAATCGGTAAGTATAATTTGGAATAACTTTATACTTTCTCCATATAAATGGCTGTAAATCATTGAATCCAAATGGTAAAGCAAACTTTACAATTAAATTTTTACTTGAATCAAAAAAATCAGCAATACAATCCATTAAATGCTTAGTATTAGAATTAGCATTTGAATAATTTTTACTTTTATTATTGAAAAACAAAGATATAGTTGGTGTATAAGGTAGATTTTTGATGATATTATACCCAACAATTGAAGATTTTTGTATTACAAACCCACCAATAACTGAATTATCCTTTTCATAAATCAAATAAAAAACATGATTGTCAAATTTTTTAATCCATTCAAATGATGAAAACACAGAATTATTAAATGAAAAATCACTCAAATTAATTGAATCTATATCTGTCTTTCTAATTTGCATAAATTTTATTGTATAAACCTTCCAATTTTAAACTTTCTGATTCCCAAGAATATAATTCATTTACAATGGTAAAACTATTTTCTCCTAATTTTTTCTTTAATAATTGATCATTCTTAATCGTAAGAATTTTGTCTTTAATATCGGTTGAATCTTTAGGGTCTACAAAAAGTGCACACTGACTAAACATTTTCTGCCAAAGATCAAAATTAGACATTATTATTGGCAAACCACATGCCATATATTCAAAAGCCTTTACCGGTAAACTAGTAAGATAATTTTCTTTAGGATATAAAGTCGCTATTCCTACATCTGCTATCTTCATATAAGAATACACTTCAACCATTTTTACTACACCAATATAATTGACTTTATTAAATCCAACTGAAGATCTACATTTTTCTTCATATGCTTCAATTTCCCAAGGTCCTAAAAGAATTAATTCGATATTATCAATATCAATCAATGCCTCAATGAGTTCATAAATACCTCTAATTTCAGTTAGGCCACCAGCATAAATCAACCTGAATGTATTTATATCCTGATTTTCATTCGCTATAGTATTGTTAATGATTGAAAGCACTGGAAAATTTCTAACATACTGAAATTTTGAAATATATTGGTTATAACTTTTTTTAATATAATCACCGTATCCATCTTCTGCTAAAATTAATCCGTCAAACAACTTTACTGCAAAACTTTCAATCAATTTGTAGAAACTTGCTATAAAAAATCTTGATTTCCCTAACCACTCTTTATCTTTTATTTGAAAATATACTAATTCATGAAAATCAAAAACGACTTTTTTTCCAGCAAATTTTAGTAAAAATCCAATTATTAATAATTCCGGGTCATGCAGGTGATAAATGTCCGCCTGTATTTTTAAAGCTTTTATAAAAGCAGAAAACATATTAAAAAAACGACCTATTCTATTCTTTTTTTCTGACAATGGAATTATTTCAACACCATTTTCTATTGCATTTTTCTGTGCATTTGCAACTAAATAAACTTTGAAACCTTTATCAACTAAACTTACGCATTGCTTGTAAAAAATCCTATCATCAAATCTATTATGTACTGTTGTTATCTGACAAATTACCATAATACAAGTCTAGTTATTTTTAACATCTGAGAAAACTTCTTCATAAAAAGAAATAAACTTTTCTTTATTAACGTCCTTTGTTCCTTTAAGTTTAATGATTTCGGTATTTACCGAAGCAATAGAATCAGATTTTAATTGTTCGATATTTTTAAAAAAATGAGAATATACATCATCAACTAAAAATCCGTTAAATTGGTCAATAATCCACTCTCTGTTTGAAGGAACATTTACAACAAAAGGGATACATCCATAATACATAGCTTCTAATAAACTAATTGAAGTTGCGTCATTTTCTGGAATTGCTACAAAAACTTTCGAAATGGAATAATAATAAGCATTTGATTTAGCATCAACCCACCCAACAAATTCAACGTTACTCTCTATTTCAAGTTTTTTAACTTTATCTTTTAACGATTCTGTTTCCTCACCTATAGCACCAATTATAAGTTTCCAATCTTTAGTAGCTTTAGAATTCAAGAAATTGTAAAACTCGTCGATTATCACATCAACCCTGTAAAATTTTTTATGAAGTCGGTTAGAATATATAATGTTTTGTTTAGAAGTATTTTCAATATTCTCACTTTTGATTCCAAAATTTGCAATTAAAATCTTCTTTTTCGAATTCATATATCCTTGCGCAACTTCAGCCATGTGCAAAGAATCGGAAGTAAAGAAGTTTATATTATTTACTATAAACTTTAACATCCATCGATGAAATATACTTCTAGTTGGTGTATGCAACACATCGCTACCTAAAAAAGTTAAAAGTGTTGGAATCTTATATCTATTAATGGCTAATATTACTTGTAATGCTACGGTATTTGCTTGATGAATATGTATTATAGAAGGAGAAAATTCAAGGCTTGTTTTTCTAATTTCTTTGATTGAAGAAAATGTATTTTTAAATGAGAAATCCACCTGTTTAAATTGAGAAAATCTAGTGTCTTCTTTATTAGATATTACTAATATTTCATCAAAATAATCTTGAATTAAATCATAATAGTTCAACAAATGAATTGAATATGAACTAACTAAAAGTAACTTTTTCTTCATTTGTTTTGTTGTATTTGTTTAATAATAATCCAAAAGACATCGCGATTAATATAGAAATTCTTGGTTCAGAAATTGGTAAATTCGTTATTGCAGTAATTGAAAGTAAAATAAAAAAATAAAAATTGGGGTCTATTGTATATTTATCTTTTTTGAATACTCCGATTATTGGAATAGCATAGAATAAAACGTAAACAATCAGACCAAATAAACCATATCTCCAAAAATTAAGAATGTATTCATTTTCAGGATAAAGATGCTTTTCATAGAAAAAATTCTTTTGAGGACCATGCCCAAAAATTGGTTTTTCCTTAATCATTTTAAACAGTAATTTCCAGATTTCCAATCTTGAATTTATACTTGTATTCTGATCCATGTCTTCAAAATCAACCGAAGACAAATATTTAGTTCCTGAAACATCTGTAATTTCTTTAGGTACCTTATTTTTATCATTCATTTGTTTTACAACATCATGTGATTTATCAAGTGTTATAATTGAATTTTTTGAATCTGTTACTGAAATCTTTGTTTCAAATTCTTGAAGTTTAGACACAATTATAAAACATAAAATATAAAAACCTATATATATTAACTTTTTATTTAAGGTTTTACAATGTACCAACACGTAATAAATAAAAATCAAAGTAACTGAATAAAAACCTGTTCTAGATTGACTTGCAAGAATTAACAATAGTGACAGATTGATAAAAAGATATTTTGTGTATTTGTTTCTTTGATCTGAAAATAAATAATAAAAAAAGAAAAAACTTATCCCAATCGAATTATTGTTGGGATTACCTAATGTACCCAATAATCTTTTGGTATCAGGCTGACCTAACGTATTTTTACCAAAAAAAATCAAATGTTTAGAATCAGCATATAAAAGTTCTAACGTATTGTTAAATTCAAAAAAATTAAAGTATTGAAAAATATTAAAGACAAAAACTCCAACGAAAACAATATTAATGGTATTATTTATAAAACATTTTTCAAAAAAATTAGAACTAAAAAAAAGAATATAAACACTGATTTTCAATATTTTATAAAATTCAAATAAATCATTATACGAAAATTTATCAAGATTAAATAGAATAGAAATGAATACCATGAATAACGGCAAACCTGTAAAAATAATTATTTTTTTTGAATATCTTTTTACAAATTCTAATGGAATGAAAAGTGTTACGAATGGCAATAAAATATCAGTTAATTGAAAATGGGGTAATGAAAATGATATATGTATTGTAGGAAAAAGAAAAATTCCAACGATGATACATACAAATAAAATATTAACTATAAGAGACCTATCTAGCAACTTGCCCATTCCTTGTAAAAACTTCTTAATTCTTCATTATTCTCTAAATACTTTTGATCCAATTTTCTGGTATCACCAACAACCTTTGCTGGATTACCGGCAATTATTGAAAAATCAGGAAACTCTCCTTTTACATAACTGTATGCACTAACCAAAGATCCTTTTCCTATTTTTGTATTTGGCATAATTACACAATGTGGGCCAACAAAAGTATACTTACCAATTTTAACTTTTCCTCTAACATATCCTTTCATTGACGGATGCTTTCCATATTCTGATCCATATAGCCGAATAGAAATATGACTTGAGTGTGAAAAAATACCATTCCATGCACCAATTTGACACCCATCTTCAATTTCTACTTGATTTGAACCATCAATAATTGTGTGATGCCAGATAAACACATTATTTCCAAGATTAACACCCTTTTTTTCTACAAAAGTAACAGTATTACTAGCTCGAGTATTCTCAAGTTTACTTCCTGTTTTAAAATTTCTTTTAATTGCGTAAACATCAGCTTTAAAATGCCAAAAAATGCCAAAAATTATTCTATCAAAAATCCGTTGAAATATCATTTTCTTTCACGATAACTATACAAAAAAATAAACAGTATACCAATAATACTAATTAAAGCTTGGGATAATGATAACACCCATAATACGTTTATAAAATTAGTTTTATAATTCGTATTAAAAAAGGGCAATATAATAAAACAGATAATTTGACCAAAAGTGGATACTAAACCGAGGTAAAAATTTTGTTTTTGCTTATTTAAAACAATTAAAACATTAGAAATTGGAGACAAAATGAAATTAAAAAACATCCATATAGAGAGTATTTCAGAATATTGACCAGCTATTTTCCATTCATTTCCAAAAACAAAAGAAAAAATATATCCACCCCAAAAATATAAAATACTAAATGGAATAATTGCAATTAAAAAAAGTAGAACGAAAGTCTTAAACAAGGGATTAAATATATCCTTAGAATCAGAAAATAATTTTGATACCCTCTGATAAAAAACTTGCCCGAATGATTGTCCAATGACAGATATTGGTATCGAAAGCATCATTGTTGAATATACATAGTATCCAAAAATACTTTTGCCAAAAATTTCTGCTACATAAAAAGCGATAATTAAATCCCTAACCATATCAACAATAACATGAGGTAAACTTATTTTTGGAAATTGTGAATAGGTTTTAAATAAAGATCTTGTCTTCTTACTCGAAGAATAAAAAAGTGATTTGGAATCGAAATAATCTTGAAAAAACTTAAAAGAAGAAAGAATGTAACCTAAAGTTGTACCTAATATAATTCCAAAGGAACCAAAATGTAGATAACCAAATAAGACTTTTAAGAAATTTGAAGACAGAGAATTAGTAATCCTTTGAAAACTAATAGATTTAAATTTCTCGTTTCTAAGTGACCAATTTGAACCCAGGCTAATATAAGCAACAAAGAATGAAGATATACTAGAAAAAATATAAATCCAAGAATTATCAAATTGGTTATCGAAATATGAAAAAATCATAAGAATCAAAAAACTTAATACCGATGAATATATAATTAATTTGAAAGTTAATTTGAACAATAAGAATGCATGTTCTTCTCTTTTAGGTAAGCTCAATGCTAATTCAAATCTTGCTGTTGCAATAGCAGCTATTAAAGCTACGATTCTAGAATATAATCCCAGATCAGCCATATCATTTGATGTGTATAATCTAGAAATTATTGGTGATAATAAATAAGAAATTATTTGTGCAACTAATGTACCTGTCATCAATACAGAGACATTTCTTAAAAAAGAATTGTTACTTAATTTATTCAATTGAATTTTATTTACTAATACGTATAAACCAAATCGATACTAATACTAAAAATATAAACTGTGACCAATTTACATTATAAAGTAATTGAATAAAGGAAATATTTCTCATAAAATATGGGGAAGATAAAAAGCCAATTAATAAAAGAGAACCCATCAAACCAATCCAAAAGAATGATTTTAATTTATTTACCACAATTGGCAACTGCGTTATAGGTGAGACTACAAAGTTAAGCATCAACCAAGGAGCCATAATCTGTGAAAATTCACCAGCTTGCCTCCAATTTTCTCCGAAAACAAATGCAAATAATTCTTCGCCAATAAAAAATAACAAACCAAAAGGTACCAATGAAAATAAAAATAAATTACGCATGGTTTTTAAAGTAATTTCAAAAAGTGATTCTCCGTTGTTTTTCTTAAGTGCAATTTTTTGAAAATATACTTGACCAATGGCTGAACCTATTATTGTAAGTGGCAATTTTAATAGTTTAAAAGAAAAATCATATGAACCCAATGTAGTTTTATCAAAATATAAAAGTATAAAAAATACAATCAACATTTCTCTTGATATATCCATTAAGGCGTGTGGTAAATTAATTTTTGGGAATTCTTGATAAGTTTTACCAATGACTCTATACCTCTTTTTTAAGGCAAAATCTTTAAATTTCAATTTCAATAAATGGTACTTTCTGGAGAACCATGAAGCAGGCAATATCACTCCCACTATATAACCTAATATCAAACCTTTATAACCTAACCCTAAAAAACCAAAAAAAATGTTTGAAGCATTCATTGAAAGAGAATGTAACATGCGAACTTTGCTAATTTCTTTGAAATCTCCATTTCTTAACCCCCAATTATTTCCAATATTCATCAAACAGAGTGGCGCAAAGCCAATTGGAACCATTAGTAAGATAAAAGTAGTTGTTGATTCTTTAGACCAAAATAAGGCCATCAAAACTACGATGAATAATGAAATTAAAAATGAAATTAGTATAAGTTGAATTAGAAGTCGATACAATGAAAATGCATGTTCGATTCGTTTTGGAAGTGCTAAGGCAAATTCAAACCTAGCAGTAGCAATTGTAGATATAAATACAATAATCCGCATATAAACTGAATAATATGCAGATTCTTCTGGCGTATAAATTCGAGAAATAATCGGAGATAATGCAAGTACAATAATCTGAGAAATCACTGTTCCTGAAACAAGTGTAATTACCGACTTTGCAAACTCACTTTTTAGTTTTGACAATATATTCATTCTAAAAAAATACCCCCTCAATGAGGAGGTATTGTTTTATTTTGCATAATTAACAGATCGTTTCTCCCGAATCACAGTCACTTTTACTTGACCTGGATAGGTCATCTCTGTTTGTATTCTTTGCGATATAGCAAACGATAATTCATCTGCTTTCAAATCTGTAACTTTTTCACTTTCTACCAATACACGTAATTCTCTTCCTGCTTGAATTGCATAAGCACTTGTAACACCATCGTAAGACAATGCTAAACTCTCAAGTTCTTTAATACGTTTGATGTAAGATTCAACAATTTCTCTTCGTGCACCTGGACGTGCACCTGAAACAGCATCACAAACTTGTACAATTGGCGCAATCAATGTTGTCATCTCTACTTCATCATGGTGTGCTCCAATTGCGTTACAAACATCTGGTTTCTCTCCATATTTTTCAGCTAATTTCATTCCTAAAATAGCATGTGGTAATTCTGGCTCTTCGTCTGGAACTTTACCTATATCATGAAGTAATCCTGCTCGTTTTGCTAACTTAACATTTAAACCTAATTCAGCTGCCATAATAGCACATAAATTTGCTACTTCACGCGAGTGTTGTAAAAGATTTTGTCCATAAGACGAACGGTATTTCATTCTACCAACCATGCGGGTCAATTCTGGATGTAATCCATGGATACCTAAATCAATACATGTTCTTCTTCCTGTTTCAGCAATTTCTTCCTCCAATGATTTTTTGGTTTTCGCAACAACCTCTTCAATTCTAGCAGGGTGAATTCGACCATCTGAAACCAATTGATGTAAAGACAATCTTGCAATTTCCCTTCTTACCGGATCAAAACATGACAAAATAATTGCTTCAGGCGTATCATCAACAATAATTTCAACACCTGTTGCAGCTTCTATTGCACGAATGTTTCTTCCCTCTCTTCCGATAATTCTTCCTTTCACTTCATCAGAATCAATATTAAATACAGAAACAGCATTTTCAACCGCTTGCTCAGTAGCTACGCGTTGTATTGTTTGGATAACAATTTTCTTGGCTTCACGATTGGCATTCAATTTAGCTTCTTCAGTTACTTCTTTAATATGCGACATTGCCTGCGTTCTTGCCTCATCTATCAAAGCTTCCATCATGTGATTCTTCGCTTCCTCTACAGACATACCACTGATACGAGATAATTCTGCAACTCTTTTCTGCTGTGTTTTATCTAATTCTTGGTGCTTAAGTTCAACCGCTGCTATTTTCTGATCATAATCCAACTGTGTTTTTTCAATTTCTTTCTCTCTACGAGCTACCTCCTCTGTTTTTTGGGACAACGTTTTCTCTTTTGTCTTTACTCTATCTTCGTTTGCCTGAACCTTACGCTCACGATCTTTAATTACATCTTCGTGTTCTTCTTTTAATTTTAAAAAACGTTCTTTCGCTTGTAATATCTTTTCCTTTTTTACTGTTTCACCTTCATGTTCAGCATCTTTAAGGATTTTTTTTGATTGAGCTTCAGCATCAGTCAATAACTGCTCAGATTTTTTTTTCAATAAACTATTTTGAATTATGAACACAAGTATACCACCTGCTATAACTCCAATTAATATTCCTAATAATATCATGATTTACTTATTTATCTCGTTTAATAATTGCTCTAAAGAGGTTTCAATTTTACCCATTTCTTGAAAATTTGTATCATCAGAAGAGGTCGTAGATTTTGTAGCCAATTGCAATGCAGTCATAGCCAATAAATCTTGCATATCTTTTACTGCATAACTCTCTTGCAATAATTTAATTGCTCTGTTAATATCATCTGCTGCCTTTAATACTTTCTGTTGTTCTGATGAATTAACAGTTAAAGGGTAAGTTCTTCCAGCGACTATTATTTTTAATGCAATCTTTTCTTCCATTTTATTTTTTTAATAATCGAATACACGCATCTATTTCACCAACTAACTCCTCAATATCGTTCTCATGTTCTTTCTGTTTTGAATTCATCAACTCAACATTAGATTTCATTTGAACAATTGTCTCATTTAACTCTCTATTTTTTAATTCTTCATTTAATACTTGGTTTTTCACAAGTAATAACTGCTCTTTTAATTGTTTGTTTTCTTCCGTTAATAAATGGATCTTATTCTTATGTTCTTTATTGGAAGACTTTAGTTCAGTAATCTTTGTTTTGATCTGAAATATTAATTCATCTATTCTAGTCGACATCGCTTTTTTTTTACAAAAATAATATTGAAATAGTAAAAGTGTAGGTATTTTTCAAATAATACAAATTAATAATTTTATCAGCTATTGTTTAACAATGAAAAAACACCGTTAAATACAAAATAATAAATTCAAACATTAAGAACCACATTGAACTATTAAATAAAGCCCAATAAGGGTATAGAACATTCTAATTACGCTTGTGTAGTAGGAGTTCCAAAATTCATAGTAGGAGGACTTTGCATCTCATCATCTGTAATGACACCCACATTTTGTTCGTATTTTTGAATATTATCCATCAAAGCAGCAACTAAACGCTTAGCATTCAACGGAGTCATAATGATTCTTGATTTCACTTGTGCTTTAGGCATTCCTGGCAACATTTGAATAAAATCGCATACAAATTCAGCATTTGAATGAGTAATGACTGCCAAATTGGAATAGATTCCACTAGCTATCTCTTCATTCAATTCAATACTTACTTGGTTTTCTTTATTTTCCATTTATTAAACATAAAAAAAAGGGGGCTAACCCCCTTTAAATGGTGTGTTAATTTTCTTGTAATTCCTCTATGGTTTCATTAGAGGCTACAACAATCTTTTGGAATCTTCGTGTTCCTGTACCTGCTGGAATTAAATGTCCAACAATTACATTCTCTTTCAATCCTAATAGATGGTCTTCTTTTCCAGAAATTGCAGCTTCATTCAATACTTTCGTTGTTTCCTGGAAGGAAGCAGCGGAAATAAACGATTGAGTTTGCAACGATGCTCTAGTGATACCTTGTAGTAATGGAGTAGATGTTGACGGAATAGCTTCTCTAGCAGTCACTACCTTCTTATCTGCACGTTTCAACTGAGAATTTTCATCTCTTAATTTACGTGAAGAAATAATTTGACCTGGTTTTAACTCTGTTGAATCACCAGCATCCTCAACTACCATCATTCCGTAAAGTGCGTCATTCTCTTCCATAAAATCAGCTTTGTGAACTGACTGTCCTTCTAAGAATTTAGTGTCTCCACCATCAACAATTTCAACCTTAAGCATCATTTGACGAACGATTACTTCAAAGTGTTTGTCGTTGATTTTCACCCCTTGTAAACGGTAAACCTCTTGAATTTCATTAACGATATATTCCTGAACTTTTGTTGGTCCTTCAATATTTAAAATATCATTTGGTGTAATTGCACCATCAGACAATGGCTGACCAGCACGTACGAAATCATTTTCTTGAACCAAGATGTGTTTTGACAACGAAACTAAATACTTACGCTCTTCACCTGTTTTTGAAGTGATTACGATTTCTCTATTTCCACGTTTGATTTTTCCATAAGTAGCAATACCATCGATTTCAGATACAACAGCTGGATTTGAAGGATTTCTTGCTTCGAATAACTCAGTTACTCGAGGAAGACCTCCTGTAATATCTCCAGTTTTACCAGAAACTCTTGGAATCTTAACTAACGTTATACCTGCTTCAACACTTGTTCCTTCAGGAACAGAAATGTGTGCATCAACTGGTAAACTATATTCTCTTAAAACTTCTTTAGTTTTAGGGTCAATGATATGTATTGCAGGATTTTTCTTTTTATCACGCGATTCAATAATCACGTACTCAGTAAATCCAGTTTGCTCATCGACTTCTTCTCTGTAAGTGATTCCTTCAATAATGCTATCGTAAACAACTTTTCCTTTTACTTCAGAAACGATTACAGCATTATATGGATCCCATTTACAAATAACGTCTCCTTTTTTGATTTTAGTGACATTGTCAACCAATAACTCAGAACCATAAGGAACATTCGCCGTCATTAAAATTACACCTGTATTCTCATCTGTAATTTTTAGTTCAGCTGAACGACCTACAACAATTTTCTTAACTCCATCATTTGTGGTTAAATCAATTGTTCTTAATTCATCGATGTCTAATAAACCTGTAGCTTTAGCTTTCAAGTCGGAAATATCGGTTGAGTTAGATGCAGTACCCCCTACGTGGAATGTACGTAATGTTAACTGTGTACCTGGCTCTCCAATTGACTGAGCAGCAATTACTCCTACAGTGTCTCCTTCTTGTGCCAAACGGTGAGTTGCTAAGTTATTTCCGTAACATTTAGCACAAACCCCACGTCTCATTTCACACGTTAATACTGATCTAATTTCTACTTCTTCAATTCCAGCTGCTTCGATTAACTCACCTACCGCTTCAGAAATCAATTCACCAGATTCAACAATTAAATCGTTCGTTTCTGGATTGTAAATATTATGTACTGATGTTCTACCAACAATTCTGTCGAATAAAGGCTCAACAACTTCATCATTTTTCTTCAATGCTGTCGCTACTAACCCTCTTAGTGTGCCACAATCTTGAGAGTTAATAATAACGTCTTGAGATACATCCACTAATCGACGTGTTAGGTAACCCGCATCCGCTGTTTTTAATGCGGTATCCGCCAAACCTTTACGTGCACCGTGGGTAGAAATAAAGTATTCTAAAATCGATAATCCTTCTTTAAAGTTAGAAAGAATTGGATTCTCAATAATCTCTTGTGCAGATGCTCCAGATTTTTGCGGTTTCGCCATCAATCCCCTCATTCCAGATAACTGACGAATTTGCTCTCTAGATCCACGTGCACCTGAATCAAACATCATGTAGATTGAATTAAAACCTTGATTATCATTTTTTAATTGATCCATCAATGTTTCAGTTAATCTAGAATTTGTATGTGTCCAGATATCGATTATTTGGTTATATCTTTCGTTATTTGTAATTAAACCCATGTTGTAATTACCCATAACCTCCAATACATCATTTTCTGCTTTAGCAACTAATGTTGTTTTCTCTGCTGGTATAATGATATCGTCAAGGTTGAATGATAATCCCCCTTTGAATGCCATATTATACCCTAATTCTTTGATATCATCCAAGAATTGAGCTGTTCTAGCTGTACCAGAAATTTTCAAAACTCTACCGATAATATCTCGAAGGGCTTTTTTAGTCAATACATCATTGATAAATCCTACTTCATGAGGAACATGCTCATTAAATAAAACTCTACCACATGTTGTATCAATCATTTTTAATACAGGTGTTCCAGTTTCATCTAAATCGTAAGTTTTAACTTTGATGCATGCGTGTAACTCAAGTTTACCTTCGTTGTTAGCAATAATTACTTCTTCTGGAGAATAAAATATTCCACCTTCACCCAATACTTTTCTTTCTGGTGTAGAAACACGCGCTTTAGTAATGTAATACAATCCAAGCACCATATCCTGAGATGGTACTGCAATTGGTGCACCATTCGCTGGATTCAAAATATTGTGAGAAGCCAACATTAATAATTGAGCTTCCAAAATTGCAGCATTTCCTAATGGTAAATGTACCGCCATCTGGTCACCGTCGAAATCGGCGTTGAACGCTGTTGTTACCAAAGGATGTAAACGAATTGCTTTTCCTTCAATTAATTTTGGTTGAAAAGCTTGAATACCTAATCTGTGAAGAGTAGGAGCACGGTTTAATAGGACAGGATGCCCTTTAAGTATGCTTTCTAAAATATCCCAAACTACTGGATCCTTTTTATCAACTATTTTCTTTGCAGACTTAACTGTTTTAACGATACCACGCTCAATCATTTTACGAATGATGAACGGTTTGTAAAGCTCAGCAGCCATGTCTTTAGGAAGTCCACATTCATGTAACTTCAAGTCTGGTCCAACAACAATTACAGAACGAGCAGAATAATCTACACGTTTTCCTAATAAGTTTTGACGGAATCGACCTTGTTTACCTTTTAATGAATCTGATAACGACTTCAATGGTCTGTTTGATTCTGTTTTTACAGCACTCGCTTTACGTGAATTGTCGAAAAGTGAATCAACAGATTCCTGAAGCATACGCTTCTCATTTCGTAAAATTACCTCTGGAGCTTTAATTTCAATTAAACGCTTCAAACGATTATTACGTATGATAACTCTACGGTATAAATCATTCAAATCTGATGTTGCAAATCTACCACCATCCAATGGAACTAGAGGACGCAATTCAGGTGGAATTACTGGAACAACTTTGATGATCATCCACTCAGGACGATTGTCAATACGCGTTTGAGATTCACGCATAGATTCAACTACTTGAAGACGTTTTAACGCTTCATTTTTACGTTGAACAGACGTTTCTGTATTTGCACTGTGACGTAGACTGTATGACAATGATTCAAGATCTAAACCTTTTAACAAATCATACAATGCTTCAGCACCCATCTTAGCGATAAACTTATTCGGATCTGTGTCATCTAAATAATGATTATCCTTAGAAACAGTTTCTGATTCTAAAATATCTAAGTATTCTTCTTCTGTTAAAAAATCAAATTGATTCAATGCAGCACCACTCAAATGAGTTGCTGTACCCGCTTGAATTACTACGTATCTTTCGTAATAGATAATTTGATCTAATTTCTTTGTAGGTAAACCTAACAAATATCCAATTTTGTTTGGAAGTGAACGGAAGTACCAAATGTGAGCAACTGGAACAACTAAAGAAATATGTCCCATTCTTTCACGACGTACTTTTTTCTCTGTTACTTCAACCCCACATCTATCACAAACAATCCCTTTGTAACGAATACGTTTGTATTTTCCACAATGACATTCGTAATCTTTTACTGGACCAAAGATACGTTCACAAAATAAACCATCACGCTCTGGTTTGTAAGTTCTATAATTGATAGTTTCAGGTTTTAACACCTCACCACTTGACTGCTCCAGAATTACTTCTGGAGACGCCAATGAAATGGTGATTTTATTAAAACTACTTTGTTTTTTTGGTGTTTCTTTTCTAAAAGCCATTTTAAATGCTTGTTTTCAAATTAAACAACTGAAAATTAGTCCATTGAAATATTCAATCCTAATCCTCTTAACTCATGTAATAATACATTAAATGATTCAGGAATTCCTGGTTCAGGAATATTGTCTCCTTTAACGATTGCTTCATAAGCTTTTGCACGACCCATCACGTCATCTGATTTCACTGTTAATATCTCTTGTAAGATATTTGCAGCTCCAAATGCTTCGATAGCCCATACCTCCATCTCTCCAAAACGCTGACCACCAAATTGTGCTTTACCACCTAATGGTTGTTGTGTAATCAAAGAGTAAGGTCCGATAGAACGAGCATGCATTTTATCATCAACCATGTGAGATAATTTCAACATGTAAATGACACCAACTGTTGCTGTTTGGTGGAATCTTTCACCAGTACCACCATCATAAAGATAAGTTTTACCAGATCTTGGAACTCCTGCTTTATCACTCCACTCGTTTATTTCTTCAGGCTTAGCTCCGTCAAAAATTGGAGTAGCAAACTTAACTCCTAATTTTTCACCAGCCCAACCTAAAACAGTTTCATAAATTTGTCCAAGGTTCATACGAGAAGGTACACCTAAAGGATTCAATACGATATCCACTGGTGTTCCATCTTCTAAGAATGGCATATCTTCTTCACGAACAATATTGGCAACAATACCTTTATTTCCATGACGACCAGCCATTTTATCACCTACTTTTAATTTACGTTTCTTAGCAATGTATACTTTTGCCATTTTCACAATTCCTGCTGGCAATTCATCACCAACTGAAATATGGAATTTTTTACGTTTGTAAGTCCCTAATAAATCGTTCGCTTTGATTGTAAAATTGTGAATTACACGACCAATTAATGTATTTGTTTCAGCTTCCGCTGTCCAATTTAAAGGATTAACAATTGTATAATCAATTGAAATCAAAGCTTTATGGCTAAACTTACTTCCTTTTTTAATAATTTCTTCTTTAAAATTATTAAATACACCATTCGATTTAGTTTCACCTAAGATTTGTAACAATTTGTCAACTAACTTTTCTTTTAAAGTAGCAAAATCTTTTTCGTAATCTGTATCTAATGATTCAAGAATTGGTTTGTCTTGCGCTTTTGATTTTCTATCCTTTACAGAACGTGAGAATAATTTTTTATCAATGACAACGCCTCTTAATGAAGGTCCAGCTTTCAATGATGCATCTTTTACATCCCCTGCTTTGTCTCCAAAGATTGCACGCAATAATTTTTCTTCTGGAGATGGATCCGTTTCTCCTTTTGGAGTAATTTTTCCTATTAATATATCTCCTTCTTTGATCTCAGCTCCAATACGAATTAAACCATTTTCGTCTAAGTCTTTTGTTGCTTCTTCACTCACGTTTGGAATATCAGAAGTTAATTCTTCCATTCCTCTTTTTGTATCTCTTACTTCTAATACATACTCATCGATATGAATGGAAGTAAAAATATCATCACGTACAACTTTTTCAGAAATTACAATCGCATCCTCAAAGTTATATCCTTTCCAAGGCATGAAGGCAACTTTAAGATTTTGTCCAAGTGCTAATTCACCTTGTTGTGTTGCATAACCTTCACAAAGTACCTGACCACGTTCTACTCTATCTCCTTTTTTAACAATAGGTTTTAAGTTGATGGTTGTACTTTGATTCGTTTTTTGGAATTTAGTAAGTGCATAATGTTTTGTTTCACTGTCAAAACTTACTAACTTATCGTCTTCATTCCAATCGTATTTAATTACGATTTCGTTTGCATCCACATATTCAACTACTCCATTTCCTTCAGCGTTAATTAATACACGTGAATCACGCGCTACTAAACGCTCAATTCCTGTACCAACAATCGGAGAATTTGGTTTCAACAATGGAACAGCTTGACGTTGCATGTTTGATCCCATCAATGCACGATTGGCATCATCGTGTTCCAAGAATGGAATTGAAGATGCAGCAATCGAAGCAATTTGGTTAGCACCAACATCAATTAAGTGAATATCATTTGGAGTAACTACAGGGAAATCACCTTCAAATCTTGCTTTAACAACAGCTGACATGAAATTTCCTTCCTTGTCAACATCTGCATTTGCTTGCGCAATCATTTTAGCATCTTCCTCTTCTGCAGTCAAGTAAATCGGTTGTGTTGCAACATCTACTTTACCATTAGATACATTTCTATACGGTGTTTCAATAAAACCT
>Ga0247722_10000677_pt1 | contig 20085 bp, 20 predicted proteins | sample MSEWelMarce3H_FC_FD_189094 | JGI IMG/M metagenome (GOLD analysis project Ga0247722, IMG submission 189094) | Subsurface sediment microbial communities from gas well in West Virginia, United States - MSEEL Well Study Marcellus 3H_FC | ecosystem: Environmental > Terrestrial > Deep subsurface >... | reverse complement strand
CACTCGTCTCCTCCCTTTTCCTTTTTCGTCTCTCCTTGAATCTCCATCGTTCTCGCAGGTGTATATTTCTCCAATAAGGTATAATCGCTCATCTCACAACGTACAATCTCATCTTTGGTCACGCGAGGCATATATTCCTCCTTCGATCCCTTATAATACGAAATCAGACCCGCCAACCGTTTCTTAAGAACAACTTCATTAATGATCTTCAAATTCACAGGATTGATGAATTCGCGCTTAAATGATTCGTCATCAATCGGCAAACGCGGGTACGATACAAACGGTCCTTTTTTCATATCCTCCTCAATCTTGATATTCGCCGCTAATAATTTTGCCTTGATTCGTGGATAGATCTCACGAATGCCCTCCTGGGCTTTTTCTTCTTCGCTGTATTGTACGCCAATAAACACCGAGTCTCCATCCTTGACGCGCTGATATCCTTCTTGAAACGTGGAAATCAGAACACCCATTTTCTGGTTTCCCTCACGAAATCGCACAATATCGACACGAGATTCTTCTTCTGCGATCTCCTTCACTCTTTGCATCACCTGTTTGTTCGTTGATAACAATGAAAACTCGGCGCATTCGATGTATCCTCCCAGAACGTTCGCCAGAATACCAAGTTCCTCTGGAAAGTTAATGATCGGTGTTCCTGATAATCCAATGATCTTGCTGTTGCGTGCATCCGTGAGCAAACGATAAAAGAGATACGCACGCTTGTAATTCTCCGACTTACCACATAACTTCGGCTCCCAACGTCCAGGCACGATCGGTTCCGCTTCGATCTTACGTTTTGCTCCTTCACGCTCGGTAATATACGGTAGAATCTGACCCTGCATCAAACGCGACAAGTTATGAACCTCGTCAATCACGATGACTGCATCATCAAACATTGGCTTTCCCGTTTCTGGATCAGGCAAACATGCATACCGTTTCAGTTCCGCAGCGGTAATACCGTTATAACTAATGAATTTAATGCGTGAATCGATCATGTGAGTCAATTGTTCGCGAACATCATTGCGATCTTCCTGTGACAGCTCGTTATAATTGGACTCTTTTGTGAAATCAGGGATCCAGATGGATCGGCGTTCTGGATCGGCACGCGACAGCACCTTCTTGGTTAAATAATCCTGTTTCATGGATAACACAGACATCGCGTAGATAAAAATAGGGGTACCGAATGGAGTAAGTGGGACTTTGATCCAGTGATTATAGACATTAAAATGGCGAAACCCGCAAAATGATATTTCAGACATGAAGTTGGCTCGTAATGAAAAGGGTGTCATCACAATGATCTTCTTTTTTGATGTACCATATAGTGCTTCTGCTGCAGCAATGGCGGAACACGTTTTACCCGAACCGAGACCGTGATAGACTAGAATTCCACGATACGGACCCGCGTTACGAATGTATTCACGAATGAATTTCTGGTACAAGAATGCTTCCACCTGTTTTCCTTCCGCTTGTTCTAGCTTTGCACAGGCAAACTGATCGATCGCTTTCCCTTTTTCTGAATGAGCCAGTCGAAACGACTCTGAATAGTTATCCGTAATGAACCGATAAAAACTCTTTCGGCTTTGCGGTGTATAGATTGTCGTATCTGTCATATAAGGATCGGCAGTTACAATTGCACTTTGATCAACTTGGTACGCCTTCAATGCAGATGGCAAAAGCTCTTGAGCGATTGCATCGAGGGGCTGACGTTCTTGCAAGTCTTCTATTTTCTGTACCAACGGCACTACCTTCGGTGCTGCTTTCGGTATTGCGACTCCTTTGGATTGGACCCCCTTACTGGGCGCTTTCACTTGAGTCGGAGGAGCCGGTTCCGATCCATGAAAGGGCTGTTGCGATGCAACATCCACTTGTCCCGCTGGTGCTGGTTTTCTCCATTCGGCGATCAAGGCAGGATCCGCCAATTTGATCACCGTGGCTCTTCCTGGTATGACGCCTTTGGGTTGGACGCCTTTGGGCACAACACCTTTGGGTTTCTCAGATTCTGGACGAGAAGCCATCTACTATCTCCTTAGAAACGATATCTTCATCGTAACACATGGATGATGTGTTTGAATCAAGATTTATACCAAAACAACCTGGCCGTTATGGTCATATTTAATAACATAGCTGTAATAATAAGTACCTGCGTTGGGAACGAGCGAAATAGCAATCTTAGTAGGCTGTGCCAGCCCGTTCGAATGATAAAGATCAACAGCACCTAGCGCGGCACCTGTCAAGTAAATATTATTCGTATTGGACAATACACGATAGCCATATGCATAATTGTTTATACGTCCAATGATGGTAGACCACTGCAACGCGCCCAATAAATTATACTTAATCAAAAAAGCATTTGTGCTTGTATCACCTCCCGCCGTACTTAATGTTGCCGCCTGGATCGTTGGATTAGTGGCCAACGCATTGTATAAACGAATCGTATTCTGTCCAAATCCACCCGTCACATATAACGCCGAACCATCGGAAGAAAGACTGAATCCATTTGTATCGACACGATCCACATCTAGAATCTTATTCACCCATACAATCGAACCCGCCAATGTATACTTGACAATTCCGAGATTATAAGTATTCACGCCTGGATTAATCAGTTGTACAAACGAACCGCCGCCTGGATTATTATTGAGTGAAATCACATCAGAAAAAGGGAATACCACATAGACACCTGACGCATCCATGGTCAATTGAATGCCTGTCGGAATAAAGCTAGTTCCCAAAATATTTCCTTGGTTAATCCATTGAACGATTCCTGTCTTGCTATAAGACATGATAAACATACCATTATCACTTCCGTTCGAAATCTTATAACGAATCGCACCAAGTGTCGGCGAACCTGGAGTGACGGCGTCATAGCATACCGCGGCAGTATTAAAAAAGCCAGACATATACACATTGTTCGCATCGCATACAAGCCCTCCTGTTCTGGTTGTTCCATTGAATGTGATATCGTCGCCCAATAATTGGGTAGCCCAGCTGGTTGCACCCGTCTCGGCATTATATTGCACCAAAAACGCTTGCGTTGAAGAAGACATACTTGCCAGCGGAATGGAATTATCCATCGTAAGCGGCTGAACCCCATTAGAATTATAAACGGTGGCGGTTGTATTAAAGTAATTACATACATAGACATGCTTTCCGCTGACGCACAACTGACTCATCTGCATGGGCGAGATTTGAGGATCATTTCGCGGCGATGGTTCTCCTTCATAGGGTGGCGGTAGTGTCTGTGATTCAACATGATCGACAAGTGTCACCCACTGAAGATATCCAGACAATGTATATTTCAACACAAATAGCGCAGAGGATACCGTGCTAAGCGATGATATGATAGGCCCATATACCGTATAACTTTCTCGTGAAATAGCATGGTATAAGTTAATAGTACCATCCGTGTATCCTGATACATAAATTCCTGTCGCATCCACTGCAATACTATATCCAGTTGTCTGCGTACCTGCGACGGTCTTCATGGTGGTAAACCACTGAATCTTACCTGATTGATCGTATTTGATCAAGAATGCATCCAGATTAATTGATTCCGATGTCATGACGATGGTAGGCGGGCCCATAGCAGGAGGTGTAGGAGTACCATCGTATACATTGATCGTACCAAGAAACGTTCCCGTAACAAATACACTATCTCCATTGTAGGTGACAGAGTTAGAAATAATACGCGAGCTGAGTTCCATGCGTGAATCTGGGATACCCACCATCCATAACGGCCATCCATAACGAGTAACAATGGGCTCGACAACGCATCCATCGCAATACTGAACGTAATGTTTCTGATTCTGATCAATCATCGGTGCCTGTGGATTCTTGAATTGATGATAAGTATCGAATGGCGGCAGATATGGATTTGTATCCTGATTGTTAATGCTTGGATTAGGGTTGGCTGATGTGGGTCCGTTTGTATTTACTGTTACATTATTCGGTATAATCGTATAGGCATCCTGGTCCGTAATGAGCTCTGCGCAATAGGCGCGACCCGCTTTTTGTAACAGAATCTTATCGGATGAATACACGGCAGATGCACTGCCAGCCGCTCCTCGATACACGCTCGGATACTGTTGGGAGGAACCCGTAGTCAGTGTCATTTGTTTGCCGCCACCACCGAATGAAAACGTTCCATCCCCATTAGGGCAAACAGCTTCCGTCGGAACATCTGTATTTTGAAGTCCTGTGCATGTAGCAACACCCTTAATATACTTTGATGACTGGATTTGGTTTCTCCACGTCATCGTACTGGAATCCACCGTGTTACTTCGATGGAGGTACACCGTGTTCTGCTTCTGGCGCAGCTCGGTAATTTTACTGGCATCCATTCTACTATGCGCTTTTTATAAAAAGTGTCTAAAAAATATACATGACATGATTGGTTTATAGGCGGGTCGGTTTATACGCTTTTTTTGCGACAGCATCCTCTTGTTGTGGTTCCAATAGTTCCAATGCAGATCTTGATGCTTCTTGTTCTGCTACCTTCTTATTTCTAGCGGTTGCCGTGGTGATAATCTTGTCATTCGGATCTAGAACACCCATTGTAAAGATTCGGTCATGCGGCGGTCCTACCACTGCAATCTCCTTGTATCGCGGCGGAACATGATATAGTGCTTGGAATTTACGAAGCAGTTGGTCCTTATAGTTCGTATCTTCAATGATAATTTGAACAAAGTCGACATGTTTCTCGATGATGCGTACCAAGAAGTCATTGCACTGCTGCAGGCCACGACCCACATCCTCTTCTTGCAAATACAGTGCCCCAAACCAGGCTTCAAACATGGAACCCAAGATGCGCAAGTTATTACGGCCGTCGCATACTTCTTCCATGTGACGGCTTAGAATAATCCATTGACCCAGTCCCACCTCCTTCGCCATTTTACCAAGCTGTTTATTATTTACGATGCGAGAAAGGATACGGGTCAAGAAACCCTCGCCCTGACCTGGATAGCGTTTCGTCACATAAGACGCAATAACGAGACCAAGAACGCGATCGCCAAGATACTCTAGCTCTTCATTGTCACATGTGCGCAGAGGAATACAATCATCTGGGCGCGGTGCAATAATAATTTCCTCGCCGTGTTCTGCCTGCTCCTGCCAGAGTTCAGGGCGATCCACATACGATTTGTGGCAACACGCTTGGGCAAAGAGGTTAAAATTGTTAAAACGGCCCTTCCAGCCATAGCGTTTAAGAATCGGAATGACATCCGTTGGAGTGACCTCCCGATTCTTTGGATTCCATGGATTAAAGATTTTCTCGACAGGGTTCATGCTGATAGTAAATGGTGATTGTTGTTTAGATCCGTGCAGCGATTCTGTCAAATTTATGTGATTGAATTTATATCACAATTTCCTGATAGAAGAATAGGTGATGACCACTCTATCTGATTTTGTGGACATCGGTGGAGAATGTTTTAATGTAACCGGTACGTCGGATTCACCGCCGTTAGCAACAGAAGCAAATAATACCAAGTCATATGACTTGGTCTGTAAAAGTAAGAAGGAGTTCGATAAGACATTTCGCTCCATTCTTGTTCAAGATGATATTCGTCTGATTCGTACCTATTTACCGTATCAACAGCCGCAACTTCAAGGAATTCAGGAAAGTGAAAAAGAACCTCTGAAGAAATTCATTCAAAAGCGAATGGACATGTTAAAAGTAAGTTCAGAGAATACCAATCGCTCCATTAAAAATATGCAATTTGATCGATATTATGAAAAATTACAAAAATTACTGGAGGAAATTGGTCACGCCTCCTCCACTTCTCCTATCACTTCCTTACCTGACCTACAGAAACGTATTAAAGATAAATTTCCAAAAAGTAGAGTCTATTATGTTTTGATGGAACTTGCGTGGTATTTGTTACATCCTGACATGATCGTATCCAATTCGGATTCATGGATGAAACTACTCGATACCGTCGAAACACTCAATCTTGGTGCAATCATGAAAACCATTCACGAAACAACACCGCATGATATGCGTATTGATATGGATCATGTAGAGAAAGCAACTGCACTTAATCAGTCGGTCGTTTCTCCACCCGACGCCTCGGTTGAATTAAAAAAGCGTCTAGAATCTATTCTGAAATTATTTAAGATGCGAAAATATTTACATGACGCCCATCCTTCAAATAACAAAGGGCCTGTTGTGAATGATGAAACTATTGGTCTTCTTACATCTCGCTTGCCTATGTCTATGAAGGGGGGTTCGAATACGAATTCTAAAAATGCTGTATCCAATTCATTTAAAATCAACAGTGAATCGGTGGCGAGCATGATGAAACCATTCTATGATTTTTTCAAACAAAAGTACAACCCCATCACCTCTATTCTTTCTAAAAATCCGCTACCCGATGGTCTTTCGCTCGTGTCTCTTTCCAAATTATTGTTTATTTGTCAGAAAATTATGTCACAATCTCCTATCAAGTATGGCGTTTATCGCATCACAAACATGGATCCTGTTATGATGGAGTTTCTTCGCAATCAACTAGGTGCCGTTCAAACCCATATCAAAGAGATAGAGGTAAAAGACGAAGATGTCAAGACATTTACAGACATGGCAAGTTTCGTACCCATTGTATCGATCACGTCACTTCTCAATCGATTTGGCAAATCGGGTCATTATACCGATCCTGAATCTCTTCCCGCTGTTCGCATCATGATCAAGGGTATTAATCTTGAGCATCGTAAAGATAAACCTGAACATATCGCAAGTGATATTGATAAAGAAAAATTCGATAACGCATTAAGTGATTTTTTTACAGATCAGGCGATTTATCTTGTTTGCAATGAAACAAAATCAACACAGACACCCATGAATGTAACTGAAATCGATTATTCTACTGTAAATGCTACTAAGAATGCGTGGGCCCCCAATGAATTAAAAGAGAATTATTTTAATACATATAAAACGCCTCCTCTATTTCTAGAGACGGTGATGGATGTCAAATCAAACGTCGTCTATAATCACGGTATGTTAGCATTGAGTATGTTTATCGCATCAGAAGAACTTCTACCCAAATAGAATGCCTGACGATTCGAAGGATACTTCCAAGCCACCTGCCTTTAGCATGAATCGTGTCTTACTGAAGGCCAAATACTCCATCTACAGTGCTCTCATCTTCTTCTTATTAGCCAATCCAGAGACGGCATTGGTTATTCAGCGCCTTGCAGGCGGATTGTTCAACGTTGTTACATCCGGTGGAGCCCTGACGATTCATGGTTTGTTTCTTCATACAGCTCTGTTCTTTTTTATTATGCTAGGTCTAATGTTGTTACCGAGTGAGTGATTCACGTATGCGAATCGAACTCACATGCCTTTCGGACGAGTGAGTGATTCACGTATGCGAATCGAGATTACGTGCTCGCACATGCTCTCTTTAACATCGCCTCTTGTTCCTTTCCATATTGAAGTCCAGGATATACCTGTTTAAACAGAATCATTTGTACCATCATTTCTGCCACATTTTCTTTAAATCCCTTCTTATTTTTGAAAAAGAAGAAGAGACTCGTTCCTTGAATTTGATGTTGTTCTGAGAAGATTGCATTCCATCCCCCTTTTGGCTCCCATTTTTCCAGTACTGATGTATTCAAATGATTCATCCTATCTATTTATTGTCTTCACGGTTTATACCCTTCTAATAAGTTGCTACGCTAAAAAGTTGCTACGCTAAAAAGTCATCGCTCTACATAGAATGATGATGAAGCGTGGTATTGTGTTTGTTGTATTGATTGTAATTCTTGTTGTGATCCGTCTTAAGGTAACAGAGGGCTTTCAGGGGGCTGGTCCCTCTGTCGTGATTTGCAAGGCAGACTGGTGTGGTCATTGCAAGAAGGCTGCTCCTGAATTCCAGAAACTGGCAGATGCGTCGCCTATTACTCTCTCCAATGGAACACAGGCGACAGTGAAGATATTAGATGCTGATCAGGACAAGGAAGAAATCAAGAAGTATAATGTTCGCGGCTATCCCAGTATTCTGATCATCAATGGCTCCGAAACAACAGAGTATCCGGGCGATCGTACCCACGACGGTGTCATTGATTTTCTGAATCAAATGTAATGATACGTGTCTTTATTGACGCATCGACATTTGAGATTTTACCCATTCAACACGACGAAAATCCATATGTTGATATACATTCACGTCATTCTAAACACAAATGCCTGAAACAACACGCCAATCTAGTACGTGCCTGCACCGCCTCTCCCTCTATTGTATGCAAACTTCCTCATCCTACTGTCCCATTGTCTGATATCGTATTCTGTGCAGATGCAGGTCTTTCTCTTCCACGACTTGGGCGACCTTTACTTCTTTTACCCCATATGAAATACAAACATCGCCAAGATGAATTGCCCTATTTGAAACGTTGTTTTAAGTCTATCCAGCTCGAAACGATTGATTATCCTGGTAATGAGCCATTTGAGGGGCAAGCTGAACTTAAATGGTTTCATGGCGGACGGAAAGCGGTGTGTGGATACGGTTTTCGCTCTACCAAAAAAACATTTGATGAATTGGATCGATTGTTTCAGAAATTATATGGCAACGAGAAGCCCGAGCTTCTTGTGATTCGCTTAGTATCACAGAGGTATTATCATCTAGATATCGCCATGATGGAATACAATGACAATCGGTGCATCGTTCATCGTCGTGCCATTTCGGCAGCTTCGTTACGAAAATTAGAGAATTTTTTGGGGAAAGATCACGTCGATGTCATTGATACACCTGATTCTTTCTGTTTAAATGCGGTGGTAGATGGTGCGCATCTGATCACTCATAAATTAACAGATCCTTATTTACAATCGAAGCTAGAATCCATCACAGGGCTTGTCGTGAAACAGGTAGATGTATCTGAATTTGAAAAATCGGGAGGTTCCATTCGGTGTATGACACTCGATATTCATTCAGGAGTATAAGGTGAAACATAATAATACTACCATGGACAAGTTTTCAGTAACCCTTCTCCCTGGTACTATTCGATTGTATAAATGTACACGTGATCAATTTCAAAATATTGTAAAACACCGATTCTATGATATTACTAAAGATATCCTATGTCAGACAATGCTTGATGACGAAATTACCTTTTATTTTCATGTACTGGAGAAAAATGCAGCGTCTCATGCTGTCTTCCAATCCATCTGTGTGCATGATCCACGCGTTTATCGCGCCATCGATATACACGAAGATGTACCAGGCATTGATCATGTAGGGATTATCTATCAGATCTCCAAACGGTTCGTCGATAAACAAATTCCTATACTTTATATCAATACCTATGGTCACAATATCGTTCTTGTCTTAGAAGAATACTTGCCGCGTGCATTTGAAGTCTTGAAAGAAATTGCGTATGTGTAATACTGCATTTATAAAATTGATTTCTATATCGATCTAATCTAGAAATCAACATGTTCCACTGTGAGCCTTCCATTCGTACGCTTCAGCACGCTCTTCGCACCCTGTATTCTGTGTCTGTTCCATCGCTCTCTTATCATCAGCGTCTTGACATTCGAAATTTGTATGCGGATCTGACCTATTCATCCTATCTTCTCCATCGCCCCGAACATGAAATCCTTACTCTCACTTTCCCTCGCGAATGCGAGCTTATTTCCCACATGAAAAACAATTATGGATACAAAATGATCTATTATGTGACAGTGAATGGTATGCTAACCGAGGTGGAAATTACTCCTCAAATGACAATCGAAGTGAATTCCAATACAGTGATCACAATCTATACCCGTTCCAAACCAGATCTCGTAATTACATACGACGTACTCTTGACCAAACCTGAACTCCGCGCCAGACTTTAGACCAGGGTTACTCCGCTATACCGAATATCGTCTCTTGTTTGATCTAAGATCGATCTGCTGATTTCTAATATAATCGATTACCGCCTCTTTCCCTTTCGCGATGATTTTATTTTTAGTCTCTTCGTCAAACGAAAAATCTAATATATTGATCTCGCCTAACATGATCGGAATGCATCGCGCATCGTAACATTTGATCTCAACATTTGCCTTTTCTTGTAGAGCAATATACATCGGTCGAGTAATCAATTTATCCATTCCCATTTCCATCAGATCGATCACCTTTTCTACCGATGTTCGGATCAAAATACTGATCGTTTGTTCATGCTCCTCTTTTGGAAGAACAAATAGGGGGTAATTACTGATCACTGCACCATCCACTAAATAATGCCCTGTTTGAGGGCAAAGAAACGGCTGAAAATAATATGGGGCAGACATCGATGCCCGCACAGCGTCCGAGATCCGATAGGTAGGAGTAGTTGTGTGACTAAATGTGATCGGAAGTACATCATTCAGGTCCGTTGCCATGATCAAAAGCGACTTTCCAAATCGTTCATAACACTCCTTAAAAGTAAGATCCGATGATTGTCCCTTTACATGAAGACATGCATCGATCAGTTTATGAAGTCTCTCACCTGTATCCAATCCAAAATGAAGAATCCATCCCGGAATAGAATCCATTTCCTTGATATTGGTGAAATCGAATCGAATCGAAAACGCTAAGAGTTCATCCAAGGTAAATCCGATACAAATACACATGGCGACGAGCGAACCTGCTGATATTCCCATCCATTCCTTAATCATATGCAATGGAATATGATTTGATAGCTCTTGTAATGCTCCTACATGCGCCATTGCACAAATCCCTCCACCCGATAAATAAATGCGGCGCGGAAGCATCTCTGAAGGGTCTGAGGGTGTTCCATAAGAAACGATAAACGCGTTTATGTTATTCCGGTGTGAATAGTCGGGGCCATCACAATTGTTGAATAAGAACAGTAATGGATCAGGCCACGCCGCAATTGAATCCAATCGATTTATATGATAAACGCAAATCAAAAGACGCTTCTCGTCTTCGAGCCTACAACAAAATTCTGGAACAAATCTATAATCGTATTCGTGTCAGTTCCAAACTTCCCAACTCGCAGTGTTACTTGCTTTACACCGTTCCGCCATTTATTCTCGGTTTACCCAAGATCGATATTGAAGATTGTGTGATCTACCTGATTTATCAGCTACGTCACGCAAAATATGAAGTTCGTTATACACCTCCCAATATGTTATACATTTCATGGCTTCATCATGAGAAATCGTACTTAACAGAACAGTCACCCATTATGCAGGCTATGATGGAATCGGCCGATAAAACACAGGCAGAAATCGATCGAAAGGAGAGAGAAGCCTCGCGCCTCATTCAGGGACGTAAATCACAGAAGAAAGTTCGCATGGTCGCACCTGGCGAATTTCAGCGTGGTGGAATGATGGGTCGATCTGCTGCTATCTCTACCATTCTGAATCGACCCATGTCGAATCCTACAGCTGGTCCGCCACCTCCTTCGGCTGCAGATTATGTCCCCCCGAATGCGTTTCTGCAAAATGTAGCACAGCCTGCAAATACAATTGTTCAGCCAAAAAACAATATGGATTATTTCCGTTAAGTAGAGATGAACGACCTACAGAAACGATTCTATCTATTTATTTTTGGATGTATTGGTGTGCGTACCTTATTTACTGTAGCAGCGGCACACGCGAGTGCATCTATATTACAAATACTTGGTGGTATTGCTCTTCTTTTTGTACTCGGATGGTTACACATTATGCTATTTGGAGAACGAGATACAGGACCTGAAGTATTTGGTGGTAAGATCTGGTGGCAGAATCTGCGACCCCTTCATGCCCTCTTATGGGCAGGATTTGCCTATGGAGCCATTCATGGAATTAGGTCTTCCTATCGATTATTAGCCATTGATACATTTATCGGGTTGTGTGCGTTCTTATTTCATCATTATAGAAACGGGGATCTGGAAGTGATGTTACAAATTAAAATATAAACAATGAATATAAACATGGAAAGTGGTCGAATGATGATTGTGCATTCTTTATTGATTGGTATTGTATTATACATTTTTATGGTCTTTGTACTCGGTCAGAGACCGTTTGTCGCTGAAAATCGAAGCATCTTATTAGCGGCGCTTGTGTTAGCGTATATGATGTTATTTGGTCACGGATTACCAACATCATTACATCGAGGCCTGTTTTGATTCTATTAAAACATAGAGAACTTTAAGAACTTCGTTAATAACATGATCAGAGATAATATCATAAACAACCATGTCATACAAAGTTGTTTATAATTCAGTTTTCGGAGGATTTGGAATGTCGAAAGAAGGGTTGGCGAAATACAATCGCATAACTTCTAAAAACGTGATACATGCTGAAGCAATTGCACCAGATGACCCTATTCTTATTCATTTGGTAGAAACGATGGGAGATGCGATTCATACCGAATATAGTAAGCTGAAAATCAAAGAATTCCCAATCAAATATAAATCGTTTTTAAAATGGTCAGACTATGATGGCCGTGAATCAGTTTGTATCGATCATGAAAAATATCTGATTGATAGTATTAAACATGTCAAAGACGACCCGTCCATCTCATCCGATGAAAAAATATCACGTATTCACGAATTGTACAATGAGTACGATTCAAGATCTCATGCTTGATACTTATTCATATCATCAAAACATTTCATAAGAGTAGTCACCAAACCATCAACGTTTTCAATAAAACCATCATACTTTTCGTTGAAAGGTAACACATGCACACGACACACGCCTGAATATTTTTCCAAGCGATAAAGGCAATTTACAAAACCACCGTAGCGCTCATTTAGTACATCAATATCTAGATGCCAAAATACGACTGAATTTCCAAATGATTCTCTCAACTCCTTTGAGGAAAGCATATGGGCGTTTGTTGATGATAAGAACATTCCATTTGGAATACTGTAAAATAAGTGTAGTGTGTCTTGCGTTGTAGCACTCTCCATATTCTCAAATTCAATACGGATATACATATTATATTAAAAAATGTTATCTTTTTTAAGTTGTCGTTTTAAAACCAGTGCAGCACCTACGTAATTATCGAATAGTTCAGAATCTCGTGAAGTCGTTTTGAAACCACAGGTCCCACTTTTCTTGCTCCTACTTTGATTTCACCCAATTCCTTCACTGGTGTTTCTATAATTGCCTTAAGTGTTCCCCGTGCATCAATCAACGCTTCCGCCATCTTCACCGAAACTCCAGGACACTGTGCTAGACATGCAATCGCAAACTGTTTTGGATCTGCTGCATTTGCCTTCTTTTGTACATGGATCCCGTCGGTCATTTTAATCCTTTCTGTTGTCTGTCTGAGTCGTGTCGGGTCCTCTTTCCACTGTTCCATCATGGTTTGTAATAGCTCCGCCGTCTCATGAATGGATGTCGTCTGAATCACAGGAATCTGATAATGAAGAATTAGACGTTGAATGAATTTCATCAGTGCCGATTTCTGAAGACGTCCCGTGGAAGACGACAGAGATCCCTCTAGAATATACATCGGCTGCGTCTTGTTCTCTTCGCAAAATGCCAAGATGCGTCCCCGCTGTTCGCGATATCGTCCGTCTAAAATGGATGCTTCTAAATCGCGAATGGATTTACGCTCGATCACAATTCCGCCTTCGGCCATCGCTCCGTCCTCCTTCACCCCGACCCAGATATCCCCCACAGGTAGCGCCTTCACGGTCACATCGTTAAGTAACGTAATTAACTCTGATTCTCTTGTATCTAACCAAAACATACTATGCATCAATGGTATATTTTGTTTAGGTGAATAAAATATAATGATTCAGAAATGAGCCACCTTACTCTCCGAGATGGTGAATTGGAGCGTATTTATAAGAAATATCCAGACAAGGTCCCAGTATTCATTACAAAATCAGACGCGGCGAAGAGTAAAATACCAGAGATTCGTAAAAATAAATTTCTGGTACCTTCCCATTTTATTATGGCAGAATTTGTGATGATCATTCGAAAATGGCTCGTACTTTCACCTGAAATGGCTATTTTTATTTTTATTAACAATACGCTACCTGTGTCGAGCATGTCCATGGGGGAAGTCTATTTGAAATATAAAGATGCGGATGGCGTTCTTCGTATGAATTATGCGGCTGAAAATACATTCGGTTAATTCTGCTGATGCTTGCGATGACGGCGATTGAACTTCTTGATTGCATGTGACGCTGAATTCATATTTCCTTGGAACTCTGGAATACGCGGCGGAACAATCACCTTCTCTGAAAAATCGGGCACCGCCTCGCTCTCTGAAGGGATCGAAATGGATAACTGTTTGGGTAGTAACTCAGGAATCACCTCTTCTGCCTCGACGATAATATTCTTGGTCACATCTGGCTCCTCTTTCTTTACCTCTGCAACAGTCGTTTCTTTCTGCTCTTCTTTTGGCTCTTCTTTCATAACATCTTGTATCTCTTCTTTGACAGCGTCTATTTGATCCGCCTTTGGCTCCACTTTAAGAAGTGCTTCAACATCTGTCGTCTTATCCGTTGCAACGGGCTTGGACTGCTCAACCTGAACCGATCTTCTCGTCACATAAGGAATTGAAATATAAGTCCCCATATCTACCTACTATCCAGTTTATTCGGTTTAGGTTGCCGCTGTATTATATTTATTACAAAAATAGAGATATTTTGTAATAAATCATATAACATATCTATTTAATTCCACGCTGGGATGGGATAAGAAGGTGTGAACATTCGATCCACACCAGGTGTCCATTGTGGATTCTCATTTCGACTATTACCAACACGCTCACGCGGGCCCGAAAATGGGTTCATTCCCGCCGCCAGATCGCTAGCCGGATAGGGTACTTCAATCACCTCTTCTCCGCGCTGACGCATGACTTGTTCCGTTTCATCTTCCCACACGATCTTAGGATTCTTCTCTTTTACTTCCGTTACTTCCCATACATTCTCGCCCTGCTTCGATTTCTTAATCACTGGAATGAGCCCCTTCTTATCATACACTTTATCAAGTAAGTTCTTCACATCATCCACTGAATAGGTAAGTAAGTCTTTACTTGATTTGGGTTGATACGTTTGGAGAATCTTGCGCTCCTCTTCTTCCGTTGATTCGGGAACAGGCGCTTGCATGCTCTGATTCGAAAATGGCGCTGGCTGGGCGGCATACTGTACATCTTTGGTATACTTGATCTGATTTTCCTGAAAATACTGCGAGTTAGGACCTTGTGACGACCAGTCCAACGGATACCGGGTCATCGCCTCATTGATCTGTTGTTGAGAGGCCTCGCGCGATCCTTGATTCTGGAAAACGGCGGACACTTCATACTCGTCCACATCCACTTTCGTGGGATACACATTTTCCGGCAAGGATGCGTTCGGATTCATATTTGGCGATCCATCACGATGAAATCGTTTACCGTTCTTTGCTGAACCCTGAAAATCCTCAAAATATTTACGACTTCCAAGATAAATCGCCATATATCCGATCAATACTAAAAGCACAATGGTAAATGATATTGAACTCTCCATTGATCACCTACTTCTTCCCTATATTAATAAAAGAATCCTAAAGTAGAATGGCCACCCGATATAGTCGCAAAGGTCATCGTAAATTTAAACCCCGTAGAACTGCTCGACGACAATCTAATATGGGTAGCCTCTCCCTTCCACTTGATGTGCGTTCCAAGGGACAGATAGGTGAGCTGATGAAACAAATAAGTAAGGGACCTCTTACTATCGTGCTTGTTTATGCTGATTGGTGTGGTCATTGCCATGAGTTTATGCCTCATTTTGATAAAGCCGCTAAGAATTCAAATCATTCGATTAAAGTGGTCAAAATAAATGAGACAATGATGCCTGAAGTCAATGAGGCCCGCAAACGTAACAGTAATTCAGCAATCAACGTACAGGGCTACCCCAGCATGATGCTTATCGGTCAAGATGGTAATGAATTGACACAGATTGAGCCTGTGAAGGACACGGAAGCGATGACGAAGGTGATGAATCAATCTGTTGCATTAGCAAATGAAGCCGGTCTTATTTCCGAAGAATCCGAAATGAAGGCATCAATACGTCCAAACAATGTGCGCAGTACTCCGCCCAAGGTCGCTTCCCTGAAGGCAAGTGCTACTCCTGACTTCATCGCAAATAATAGTATGGATATGGGCGAAAGTGAAGGTGTATCGCTTGCTCTTAATAACACAAAAGCGGGTAAGAATAATCATAACAATGTTGTTCGCAATGACCCATCTCTTGCCATGCCGCCTAGCATGAATGACGATCACGAGGTGGAAAACAACGAAATGGTAAAGAAAGGAGGAAGTTTGTACGCCGCTATGTCCCAATCGGCCTATACTCTTGCCGCCCCCGCCGCTCTTTTAGCAACAGCAGCTCTTATGATGCGACGAAATACACGCAAAAAACATGGAAAACGCAGTAGCCATCGTAGAAAACGACACGGCCGCCGACGTGTATAAAAATTGAATCCTCTTTCGCTCCATAAAAGAGGCAACCCAAACCATGTCCGATCTCGTCTTTCATCTCTTAGACATCCAAGCCCGTGACATGCGTATCGAGTCGGAGCAAGAGGATGTCGTTGAAGTTGCATACGATTCCCATTCCGACGAGGATGATGAAATTCAAACTCGTCGTCAACAAAAGAAAACAGCTACTTCTGGGTCGAAACGACAATTTATCATCCATTTGTTCGGAGCCACGGAAACGGGCCAACCCCTTCGATGCGACGTCACTGGATTTCGACCGACCATGTACCTTCGACTTCCTGAGGAGAAAACGTCCGCTGCTGCCGGCTCCATTCAGAAACACATCCGCGATCAACTTACCAAACAACGACTCTCCTTTGCCGATCTGACAATTACACGTATCACCAAGAAAATCTTCTATGGATTCACTGCTCAAACCTTCTACCCCTTTCTTCAAATCGACGTCCCCTCTATCAGCCTCTTCCGCACTCTTCGAAGCATGTTCTTGGACGAATTTCTGAATTCCACGATGTTCTTGGACGACAATGTTAATATTGTTACAAAGAGACCCGATGCACCTCCGCCTCGTGGTAAAAAAATCGAAATCTTTGAGGCGAATCTTGATCCGATGCTTCGATTCCTCCATGTTCAAAACATTCAGCCTTGCGGATGGGTTCGTGTCAAAGACGGAAAGCAGTCCATTACAAGCGATGAAGATAGCACCCTTGTTCTAGAATGCGACTATGAGCAAATCGTAGCTACACAGGGTCCGCGCGTTTCTGCTCCCTTCCTGACTGCATCATGGGATATTGAGTGCTTCTCTCGAACGGGCGACTTTCCTGTCGCCAAACGGACATGGCGCAAAGCGGCCAAAGAATTACTTCTTCTTGCGAAATCATCAGATGACATCATTGCATTTGTTACAAACAGCATTTGCACATTGGATTTGAATCAACCAGATACACTTACAAAGGGTATGACAACGATCTACGCAACATTCAAAAAAGGGATGACACGCGAGCGCGTGCATATGGAACTCACGAAAGCGGCGGAATCGTTTGATGCCGTGCTGAAAATGGCGGATGGACAAGAGGAGATGGAACAACTCTTGGGGAAAACACTTAATCGTATTGTCACTTTGACAGGTGACCCTGTCATTCAAATTGGAACCACGCTTACGCGTGGAACCCTTGATACAACAGAACGACATCTGTTTGTCTTCCCTGACTGTGCCGACATTCCAGGTATCGAGGTTCATGCGTATCCGACAGAAGAGTTGATGATTATTGCATGGTTTGATTGGATGATTAAACGAGACCCTGATATCCTGATTGGATACAACGTCTTTGGGTTTGATGAATCCTATCTCTGGGCACGCGCAGAGGAACTCAAACTGGTCAAAGAAAATGCTGCCTTTCATGCAATGAATCGGTTGGTGGAACTCTCTGGCGAACTGAAACTCGAGGAGAAGTTCCTGAGCTCTTCCGCTATGGGAGACAATCGTATGTATATTTGGACAACGCAGGGTCGCCTTCAAATCGACCTGTTTCATTATATCAAACGAAATAATGTACTTCCCTCCTACAAATTGGACGAAGTCACGAAACACTTTATGTCAGGAAAGCTAAAGAAGCAATCGTACGATGTCGCAACACGGTCTCTACGACTGGAAGTAGCAGGTGCAATCAAGGACGTTCGCACTGGCCGCGCCATTACCCTTCTCGATGAAACTGGTGAAACGGTGTCAGAAAAGCTAATGATTGACTCCGTGGATGGAAATGTCCTTCTGATTACATGTGACCTTGATGAGGATGCACTTGTTGAAATGGAGGATGCGACCAAGTGGGTCGTGGTAAAAGATGACGTCAGCCCACAAGATATCTTTCGCCTTCATCGAGGTTCTGCAGAAGACCGTGCCATTGTAGGAAAATACTGTTTGCAAGATTGTGACCTGGTCATTGACTTGTATAAGAAACTCGAGACGTTCAACAATTCCATGTCTATGGCGAACGTTTGCTCCGTCCCCGTCAGTTACATCTTTACGCGCGGCCAGGGCATCAAAATCGAATCACTCATGTTCAAGTGCTGTCGTGAGCGCAACGTCCTCATTCCTGTTCTTCCTGCTCCCACACAAGGTGGCGATGATTCATACGAGGGTGCGATTGTTTTGGACCCTCAGCCTGGATTCTATTCCACGAGTCCGATCGGTGTATGCGACTTTGCGTCCCTGTATCCTTCCACCATTGTTAGCGAGAACATCAGTCACGATTCTCTGCTGTGGGTCAAGGACTTTACAAACGAAGGCGAACTCATTGCACATCAATGGGGTTCCGAACTCTACGATGAATGTGACGGATATGCCTTTACAGACATTGAGTATGACATTATTCGTTCTGATCCCTCTGATACACGTAAGCATCCGCGTAAAATCAAGTGTGGCCGTCGTATTTGTCGCTTCGCCCAGCCTCTGGATGGAACCAAATCAACACTTCCTCAGATTACGACGTGGTTGCTCACGGCACGCTCTGCAAAAAAGAAGGAAATGAAAGCAGAGAAGGATCCAGAACGGTATGCCCTGCTGGATGCAGAACAGTTAGCGTACAAACTGACGGGCAACTCTCTTTATGGACAATTGGGTTCAGGTACCTTTAAAATCCGTCTTCAAGCACTGGCTGCATCTGTTACCGCCTATGGTCGCAAACAGATTCTATATGCCAAAGCGGCGATTGAGAAATTCTATGGACCTGAAGCGAAAAAGAAACATTGCTGTGCTAATGTGATGTATGGTGACACGGATTCTCTATTTGTCGAGTTTAACCCTAGAAATCCTGAGACGGGCGAGCGTTTGGAGGGCCGTGAAGCGCGTGTGGCGACCATTGACGTTACCGATGAAGCGGGTGCGCTTATTACAAAAACACTTGCTGCTCCGCATGACTTTGAGTTTGATAAGGCGTTTGACCCCCTTCTGATGTTTTCAAAGAAACGATATGCCGGCAACATGTATGAGGAAAATCCAGACGATTACGTTCATAAATACATGGGTATTGCATTGAAGCGACGTGATAACGCGCCCATTGTCAAAACCATCTTTGGTGGAGCCATGAAAATGCTACTGGATAAGCGTGATGTGATTGGAGCATTCCAATTCGTGAAAGAGAAGTGTCTGGAGCTTGTTGATGGAAAGGTGAATCTCGGTCAGCTCACGGTCACCAAATCACTGCGAGCAGATTATGCGGATCCCACGCGTATCGCCCACAAGGCATTGGCGGATCGTATTACACAACGTGACCCTGGTAATGCACCTGCTGCGGGGGACCGCATTGGATACGTTTATATTCGCCCTTCACATGGTCAAGAAGCATCAAAACTACAGGGCGAACGCATTGAAACTCCACAGTTTATCAAAGACCATCAGCTGGTTCCCGACTATCGTCATTACATTGAACATCAACTTCAGAATCCAATTTCACAGGCGTTCGGACTGTTGTTAGAACAGATTCCTGGATTTCATAAAGACATGATTCGAAGTTGCCCCGCTGTGACAGAAGACCTCGATAAGTATCTTGCGTTTCGTGAAGCCAAAGCGGCAGAACTGCTGTTTTACGATTGTCTTCATTCTGAGTCCATCACCAAACTTGAAACAGATCATAAGAAGAGTGTTGTTCGTTCCGCATTCACATCTCTGTTTGGAGGGAATGTCGTCATT
>Ga0247722_10000676_pt1 | contig 20110 bp, 19 predicted proteins | sample MSEWelMarce3H_FC_FD_189094 | JGI IMG/M metagenome (GOLD analysis project Ga0247722, IMG submission 189094) | Subsurface sediment microbial communities from gas well in West Virginia, United States - MSEEL Well Study Marcellus 3H_FC | ecosystem: Environmental > Terrestrial > Deep subsurface >... | reverse complement strand
GCCGTGTATTATATTTGTAATATTTCGACTTTTCCGTTCGCAGTCGGGCTACGAGGGCCCGGCATGTCGTGAGTTAGATTTGTAATATTTCGACTTTTCCGTTCGCAAACGGGTGAGGTAGTACTGTGATATTTCGACTTTTCCTATGTCAAAGACAACTATTTCCGCTAGAAAAGTGGAAAGCCCGTGGCAACGGCTTTGATGGCCTTGTCTTTCACGCAGTACTAACTTATCCTTTCGAGGCTGCCAAGCCAGCTCAGCAATAGCGACTAAAGGCGCGGCATGCCGTGAGTTATATGTGTAATATTTCGACTTTTCCGTTCGCAAACGGGGAAGACTGTAATATTTCGACTTTTCCTATGCCAAAAGCAACTAATTCCGCTAGAAAAGTGGAAAGTCCGTGGCAACGGCTTTGTCTTTCTTCCGCATAAGGTAAGTGAGTTTTCTTTTATTTTGGCGATAGCATTTGGCGAATGGCTCCTTTGGCGAGAAGGAGAATCAGTGAAGAAGCCAAACAAATGTTTAGTGCGTTAAATAATTTGGTTTTAAAATTTAACAAAGCAAAAAGAATTTATAATTATTGGAACAAATTCAAATTCAATCGACTTAAAAAAGCTGCATCTTTAAAAAAATATAAATTCTTGTTAAGAAAAATTAAATTGTTTTTTAAAGAACATTTTCAAAATATTAACAAAGCAATAGTGTCTTTCAAAAGAAGAACTAATTTGTTGAAAGAACACAAAAGAAATCTACTTCTAAAAAAAGATTTGTTTTACGGTCAAACTCAATCCGAATTGTGAATAATCCGAATTGTGAATTTGAAATGGCCACAGACTTAACAAGTTCATCAACATCTTCTTCGCCTGTTGTTGTGAAAATTTTAATTGACTTTGACGAATATCAACGATTGTTGGAAAAAAAAGAACATTTAGATAGACAAGAAAAAAAACTTAAAGATCAATTAGAGACATGTGCAGTAAAAAAAGAAAACATAGTAAAAAATGAAAACGTAGTAAAAAATGAAAATAGCCTTGAAAACATTCAAACAGGATCTGGAACTGAAGAAGATTCTGGTTTGAAGACAATTGATCATGGCCATTTGGAGTCGATTTTGGAAAAAAAAATTGAAGAAACAATTCGTCGTTATGGTCTTCAACCATTACCTCAACAGCCATCCAGAGTTCAGTCAGGTGGAGGGAGCTCAGATACTTTTCCTTCTCCCTTAGGTCAGTGTCATAATGAAAAATTATAGTATTGAAATTTTTTCGACTTGGATTTTTATTTGCAGTACTGAAAAAGGCAAACTTTTTAGTGTTTTAACATCTCAGGAGAGCTTTTACGTACTTATGTTACAAAAAGGCCGTTATAATAATTTTAATTTGTAAAAAAGACGTTGACTTCTTAAACAAATATTGAATAGTGCTTAAATGTACTCCTTTTTATTTTGACTTTAATCATCTCTCATTTAAAAGATTAAAACGAAAAAAATTGGGTTTAGCGCCACATACCTTAAAAATAATACTATTATTTTTCATTACGCCACTACTAGGTCACGTTTCACTGAATGACGAACCTCCAATTGTTGCTAAGCAGATTGATGAAAAAGACGATGAAAATTCAAGTGCCGCTGAAGACTATCTCTTAAAAAGTGTACCCCCACGATTTCGTGAAAAAACTAAACAAATAATAAACATTTGTAACAAAAGTCCCCAACAATTGACTTGGTCACGTGCTGGACAAATATATATCAATCAACAAAGTGTTCCATTAGCAAACATTTATAAACTTTTGCCTGCTATTTTTAAACCTACTTCAGTAACCAAGCAATTGCCTGGCTTTGATGAATTAGTAACACAAATAGCTACAATGGGGTTTGCTCACTTAATGAATCCAAAATTAACCAGAGGCCTACGGCGAAAACCAAAATCAAAAATTGAAAATGAAAATGAACTTTATGCTGACATCCAAAAGTTAGATAAAAAGTGGTATTACATTGGCCCAATCTAAAAAATGCTGGGATCAGAGTTTATCGAATTTTTTAATAAACTTCCGGTGTTAATGCCACATTTCAATGGGGTGTATTCAATTGATAGAATTCCACATCGAATGAAACCTCGCACTTTTAGCATAATTAACTTAGATCCAAAAAATAAACCAGGGTCCCATTGGTTTGTAATGGTAAAACCTGAGTTGGGTAAATTGGAAATTTTTGACAGCCTGGGGGCGGGTTCAAAAATAGGCTTAATTAAAGAAAATTTAAAATTCAGAACAAATCAATCCATCGTATATAATGACACACCTTTTCAAATGGCGGATTCTCACTCCTGTGGCTTGTTTGCTATATATTTTGCTGTTGAACGTATGTTTAACCTTGATTTGCCTTTCATTGCACTATTACAGGACATATTTGATTTTGAAAATAAACTGGAAAATAATGAAAATATTGTAAAACAATTTTGTGAGATGATTATCGAATGATTTTTTTGGTTTCTTTTCTAGATGGCAAAGGCACAAAGAATAGAAACAAATGTCCCAGTTCAAAGAGTAGAATTCGATCCAACGGTTAATCGTTTCTTACACCCATTACGAATGGTTATTTCTGGACCAACTCTGTGTGGAAAGGTATATTTTTGGCCAACTAAAACCATCCTTCAAGTGACTTTTTGACATATTTAAAATGTATTTTTTTATTCAAATAGTCCACCTTCCTGTTAAACCTTGTGAAGAATCGCAATGAGTTATTCTCAACCAACTTTATGAGAATACTGTACTGCGTGCCGCCAGACGCTGCTCATTTGCATGAGGAATACTTCGAAAAACTCAGGAGAGAATTCAAGGATATCGAGATCATCAAAGGGTTGCCGATTATGGGAACCCTCAGTGATGACACGTTGCCAAAGCTGATAATAATGGTGAAATACTTTGAATTTATAATTAGAGGCTTGTTTTTTTTCATTTATACTTTCTCTTATGACAGTTTTTTGACCAAACATGTTCACTCCCCCTAAATTCTTATTTTATTTACTCTTTTTAATTAAAAGGATGACCTAATGACGGAGATCTTTTCGGATGCCAGAATGATCAAACTATTCACACAAATATCTCACCATGCATCAATTAGCATAGGTAAAAATGCATAAGGCTTGAAATCTGTTACAAAATGTTTTATTTAATTTTAATGGAATAAAAATTTAATTTCAGTATTTACGATGCAAAATTATTTCGACACTGGACCAAGTAAAACTATCATGCGAAATACTACGTATAAAGTGTTTTTCCGTCACACTGATGAGGCCGGCATGCTTCGTAATATTGGCGCCAACATAACTCCAAACCAGGTGTTAAAATTTTATAAGCTCTGATACTTGACAACTAAATATTGTTTTGATAGATAATACAATCTGACAAAAAAAAAATTTTCTTAAGTAACGGAGCCTATAATTAATTTTACAGCCAAACTTTCTAATCAACTGCTTTGCCACTTTGGAGCATTATTTTCCAAACCAACGATATCCTTATTTGGTGGTTGATGGAATGGCCAATCACAATATGCAGTCAATGGTTGTCAGAACTCATATTTTCCCAGAGGAACAAGATTCTAAAATAAAACCCCTCTGCTTCTTTGTTAATCCTTGTTACAAAAAAAAGCGTTGAAAGTCTAAACATTTATTCATGATAAGTTTTTCCTTTACAATTAAATCCAAATGGATACGTTTTATAAAGTGGGTTTTCTGATGGCACATGCCTCTTCATTGTAAATACATTACTAAATGAGTAAGATGTCGATTCATACGAAACTTTTCTTGTCTTTTTATCTGTCTTTTTTTTAATTTGATTTAATAAAAGACATTCATAATTCTGATTAAAATTACTTTCAATAAATTTTTTATAAGTATTGTTGTCTATGATATTTTTGTTATTCAAAGATGTAAGGGAAAGACCCTTTACTTTAACAATGCTGCATAGTTCGTTATTACTGTTCAGATAGCTTATTGAGTAATTTCTCGGGCCTAGAGCATAAAAGCTTTGAATTTTTTGGGGGGGATAAACGTGTTTAAAATGTCCAATGGCTGGACTCATAGGTAGGGGATTTACAGTGTTTTTCTTTAAAGAAAATACAATTGAATCTGTGTCATAATACAATATTTTAGAATCAACTTTTTTTAGCGATAAAATGTAGTTTCTTAACACAACCATGGCTTGAGAGGCAATCTCGGCTCCGATGTAAATATTTGTACTTTTATTTGGGGGTACAGAATTGTCATTTAAAACATATTCCACTAGGCAGTGATCACGAAAAACATTTAAATCAGCAATTGCATATTTAAAACCCAGTTCTTCAAGCTCAAATTGAGTTGTACACTTTTTAGTCAAGAGATTATTGGTATTTCTACTGAACATTCCAAAAAGACAGTTCATTAAATCTTTAAAAAACTTTTTTAAGTTTGAATTATTTTTGCAATCAGACGGTTTTATTTTTAAGTGGTCTGGTAGACACATTGATTCATTAAGGTTATCACAGATGAGGTTTTGTTCTTCAACGGTTTTAGCATCTTGCAGTAAATTAGAGTTTTTTAATCTTTCAGTGCACAACAATTGAACGTAATCTTTTAAAATATAGTCTTTTTGAGGAAAATGATGTACTTCTAAAAATCTCACAACTGTATAGCCTTCTCTTGTTATTTGATTAATTGTTGACATCATCCAGCAGCCAGTAAAAACACGATTTTTTTCTTTATGATTGCAAGGCTCCGGACTACTCAATTTAGCACATGCAAGGCAAACAGCCATTACAGTAGTGTTGTTCAACTTAAACTTGAGAATTGGATCTTCAATATCCAATGGCACTAATATTGAACAGAATGCTGAACCACCCTGCAGTGATTCATCCTTGTAAAACCATTCTTCTGAAATTAAATTGTAGTAAATGTACTGAAGATCTTCACCCACAATTACAGTATATGGGCCAACACCAAATTTAGTATTCATAGAAACGTATGAATATAAAGAATTTATATCCACAACGTACAAATCACTGTCTGGATTCTCTTCTGCTGTATATTTTAAAGTAAGGACATCTAAAAGTCCCCCACGGACACACTCCCGAGGTATAAGTCTCTTTAAAGGTCGATCTTGCCAATAGTCCGGATTTTCTTTTTGATATTGTTTCCATAGTTCAATTTTTTTTCCATTAGAAGTAAATACTTTGCTTTTCTTAAATCTGTCCCATTCACATTCAAACACGTACTCCACACAAATGTCTGGATAGTTTGTTTCCATGAAGTCGAAGAATTTTTCATCCATTAATTTTAGTTCATTAAAAGAACGTCCAAAGCAATTCGGGGTGTCAGTAGTCCAGCCTTCAGGTTTCTCTAGTAAACAGTTTTCGTGAGCGTGAAATTTGCACCTGGAATTTGACATTTTAAAATATTTAAAATTGTTCTTGCATTTTTTCATTTACAAAACGAAAGCGCGTAATAAACGTTCAAATCAAATCAATTGATTATAAAAGGTCATTAATCACTTACCCATAAAACTGGATGACTTTTTTAAGTTTTGGTGAATATAAGTCAACATCGTAATGCCCAAAACGTTGCTGGCCTGTTGGAGTGTTGAAGGCTGTTACGTAATCTGCATCAGGCTCGGTAAAAGTTTTGTAAGATGTAAATTCATACTCTTTTCTTGAAACTCTTTTCATGTTACTCGTATTTTCAAACATTACACAATTTAAATCGTACTGATTAAGATAGTAGGCTTTGCACAGATTAAAGGTATAAGATGATTTTGAGGTAATTCCGACTGCAAATGGATGCAATACCAAACGAGTTTCAAGATTTTGATTTAATTTAATTTTTTCTTGCAATTCAAAGCTCTGTTTCAAAAAAGTCAAAATAGATTTTGCCAAAAGTTCAGTTGTGTGAATGCAGTTCTTAATAATTTCATCCTTAAAACACCAAGAGTCATTTTTGATGGATTCCCAAAATCTAAGTTTTTCGTCATGAAGTTGAGAGTTGTCTTGGATTTCAACAAAGTTCGAAAATTCTGGTACAGATCCATCATAGTTGTACATAGACCTTCGATTTAACCTGTAAAAAAACAGATTTAAAATGTTCTTTAGTAGCATATAGTAGGTAGATTGACAATAATGATTAGAAAAACACTTTGTTACTTATTCTAAATTTTATTTTTATATTGACTCTGGGTGCCATTTGACTACATATACTAATTTAATGTATAGTAGTTTAGTTACAAAGCTTGGCAATTTCTGCAATTGAGTTATATAAAAAACTTACTTTGCTGGAAAATAAAAGTTTTTGTGACTGATTTCATATTGATTGGCTAGATCATGAATTGTTCCATCGAAATAGTTGCATCCATTTAAAAATGTTAGGTTGTGGGTCTCCAAATGTACAGAGTAGATTTTTGATTTTCGGTTGAAGATTGATGGAGGAGCCCCGAGTTCATTTAGCGCATTATAAATGGTAACCTGTAAAAAAGAAAATCAGATGAAAAAAGCTTGAGGCATTTAAAATCTGTCAACAATCGTTACCAGGGGGCCAAATCTTGATCTTTTTTCGCTTAAACCCAAAAAGTTTTTTTGAAGGATTGAAAAAGTTAAGTAGACGGTGCATAAGAAACTTACTAAATGATTGTGGCCTTCATTCCAAGACAAAAACACAGAGTTGCGCCATTCTGGTAGAAGAATTAATTGCAGGAATTTCCAAATAGCTGAATTGTTCTTTTCTTTGCTTTTCTGCAAAACAACATTTTGCAAATGCGGTGCAAATTTCCGATTGTGATTGTAGCGAGCTTTAACTTTTGTGGTAGATGGTTGAACATTTTTGTCATTGTAGTATTCGAATTTATATTTTTCTTTCGGTTCACAACTAGGCACGTTAAATGAATCTTCAAGAATAATATGTTCTTCAAATAAACCTCGACTTTTTTCTCGCCACACGCAAATAACATTAGGCTCCTCTGTTTCATAATTTTGTTCGTGATATTCACAAAAAATATTTTGTGGTATATCATTTCTGGCTGTGTTCTTTTTTCTAAGCCGTTCACAAGCCTCACAATGTTCGCTTGTCAAATTTCTGTATTCAAAGTTGATAAAAACTAGATTAGGCCAATTTTGTGTTAATGGGGTTTTCTCAACTTTACAACTGTGTAAGCGGTCATACATGGGACACCAACAATGTTGACATTTTTTTAACTCTTCTTCAAAACAAACATGTTTTTCAATTATTTCTTTTGGAGTCATTCGTCCAAAGTTGAATCTAAGGTACTTGTTGCAGGTCTGACATAGCTGACCGCGACGACTGATTTCTTTTTTGGTTTTTCCATTTTTTGATATTTTACCACAGAAAGATGAGTGCAAATCAAAGCATTTTTTTGTAGCAAATGTGACTAAACAAAGTTCGCATTTAACATTTTCATCACTAGATATCTTGCTGTTGCAAAACTGAAATGGCAAATACTTTGGTTGCATTGTTTTTTCACTGGCAAAAAATAATAAACAGTTTTTACATGTTTCACGAACACATTTATGCCGGTAATGATGTGGAAAAGTTTTATGGCACTCTAGGCATATTTCTCGATTTTTTCTGAAAAAAGCTCTCAGATTATTGATGAACACAACATGATTTTCTGAGGTACGCAGCAAAAAGATTTGAGCCAAAGAATCGTCATATTGGTTTGGAAAACTTTCAACTTTACCGTTTTTTTCTTGCATGCCAATAATTACGTGAATTTGGCATTGATACTCAATAGCCAACTTTGGTAAAATTTCTCTGTAATCATGAGGCCCACAAGGAGAAATATTTAGCCTACGAGCACAGTCGTTAATACGTTCCAGAAGTTTTTCACCTGCCGCATTTTTTCGACCCCTTACGTTTTTTTTCTGATCTGTCAAATGTAATAAAAAATCGTATGTGGAGTCATTGTGGTTCGGATCAAACTTTCGTGATTGAAAGTAACCAAAAAAAAAACTTGTGAGTAAGCACTTATTGACAAATGCAAATTGATTACTTGGGAAGGAATCCGGTAAATCCAGTAAGCCTTCATTTGAATTCACTGCGTAATATCTGCCAGATCTGCACCCAACACGAGAAGAAGAATACTTTGTTTGTGGTATTGCTTTTCGCCTATGTTTTGAATAATTAACGTGATCCATGCTGAGAACTTTAAAATAACACTGAAAAGAATTGTCAAATATGTCAATTGTGCTGTCAGAGTTAACAAATCTTTCAAACATGTTCAAGACACTTTCAACCATTGATGAGGTTGTAACGGATTGTAAGACGTAACTCCCACTGTTAATTGATCTTGACATCCCATTTTGGTATATCGTGAGATATATAAGATTGGTGTCCTCCGCATTATAAAAAAGTTTCAGGTTGTTGATGATGTATGTAAAAGCATAGTTTAAAACATCTAGCAAAGAGTTAAGTAAGTAGTGTTGAGCCTTTTCTTTGCTTTGTTTCTTCAATTTAATTTTTAGACAGTAATTATGATCTTGAACGCGAAATATTTTTTGTCGCTTAAACATAGTTTTAACAACATAAACCTCAAGATCTTGATTTTCATATATTTTTGTCACTGTATCGAACAACTGAAGTTTGGAACCATCATTTTTTTCATAATCAGTCAATTCACTTATTTCTTCATCTTCAGTTGACCAATTTGGAGATGGAGGAGCGTTTTTGCTTGTGCTTGGGATTGGGCTTTTTGCCCTGCCACGTATTTTCTGTCGTTTTGCAAATCTTTCGACATCTTTGCGATTCCTTTTTTTCCCAACTTCAGGACTTTTATTTGCATTTGATGTAATGTTATCTGCTGCAGGTTTTATTCTTATAAACGTGCCGTCTTCTAGTCGAGTATATTTTGTTGGATACTTTCTTATTAGCAATTCGTTTGCAATTTCTTGGCCGCTCATCTTATTCATCTTGTCCACTTGTTTGTTCACTTGCTTGTTCACTTGCTGAAAACTGGGTTAGGACTGTGGGTTAGTTGTGAATCCATATCCCGGAAAGGTTGTGTGAAAGGATTGTGACCTCAATAAAGCATCTGTGAGAAAAGCATCTGTTGCCCCATATTTCATAACAACACTCCTCTCTGGCCTCCCCCCAATTGTGTAAAAGGAACAAAGCACAAATCAATGTCCCCCCACCCTCTGGCCTCCCCCCAATTGTGTGAAAGGGTTGTAACCTCAACAAAGCGCACAAATCAATGCACTCCCCCCCCCACCGCCCCACCGTTCGTAAGACTGTTGAATCGAAGATAACAAATCCATATTGAGAGCAAATCACTACCCCATGAAAGCTTGTGTGAAAGGATTGTGCATCTGTGAAAAAAGCATCTGTGCCCCATATTTCATAACCCCCCAATTGTGTGACCTAAATAAAGCACAAATCAATACCCTCTGGCCTCCCCCCCACAACACTAGGGATTTGTGTGTCTTTGCATACAGTTTGCTTCTTTTGCTTTCTAACAAAATCGTTGTTTATTTTTAAATTGATTGGTTTTAAATTGATTTGTGATTAAAAATGTTATCTGATGAACAAATATTAAATCTATATAAAGACACAGACTTTACCGGTGCCTGGAGTGGTGCTAGAACTTTTCAGTTGTTTTTAAAATTTGATAAAAATGAAAATGTGTCCCTACGTCGAATTTATAAAATTCTGAAACAAATTCCTTTATATGTCATGAATCAAAGGCGAATAAGAAGATTTCCAAGACGGCGGTAAGATTTCATAACAACTCTATCTCTGTCTCTCTCTCTCTCTCTCTCTCTCTCTCTCTCTCTCTCTGCTCTGTCTTGATAGTCAATAAATATCAAAATTTATTTTCAGATATGTTGTTACTTCATTTGGTCAAGTTGTTCAGGGTGACTTAGCTGAAATGCCATCAAAATTTGGATTCCGATACTTTCTGCTTTTGGTGGATCTGTTTAGCCTTCACATGTATGCTGAACCTCTTAAGTCAAAAACTGGACCAGCAGTTCGAAGAGCATTCAAAAAAATATTGACAAAGTTTCATTCACCATTAATAAAGCTGGAAACTGACCAGGTAAATCAAATATTCAAATTCTTTTTTGGTTGCGTATGATTTGTTAATGTAAAAAATCATGAGAATTTATACAACACATATGTTTCTTAGGGAACCGAATTCATTTACAATGCAAAGTGGTTTAAAGAGAAGAAAATCATCTTCAAGAAAAAAATTGGAATCCACAAGTTAAGTTACATTTTTTTATAATTCCCTGGCGCAGTAGTCGCTCTCTGTCTTTCTCTCTCTCTCTCTCTCTCTCTCTCCTTCTCTTTCCATTCCATTAATTTTTTCAAGATTGTCCCAGTTTTGCTAATATATTTTATCTTTACATGCCTCGGTTGTCGAACACAGCATATTCTTGGTGAAAGTAAGAATATTAAAAAGTTGTTTAAAATATTTTATGGGAACTGAAACATTTCAAAGCTTGCTAGAAGTAATTCAGTTTATTCTCCATACTGCCAAAAACAACTCTTTAATTGTTACACACACAGAGAAGACTCTACATGTTTATGCAATCAGAATTAAGTGAAAACTGGCCAAAATTTTTGCCCATTGTTATTGCAAACTTGAACAACACGCCAGTACCTAAACTAGGGAATATTAAACCAATCGAAGTGAATTCGTATTTGGATGATTACAAAATTCGAGAAGCTCAGCTGGCACGAAATATAACACCAGTTTTGGCTCCAACGCTCCAAGAGAGGAACAAAAATGAAGAGAACTTCAACCAGGCAGATAGTTCATTTAAAACTGGTGACCTTGTATATTTGGATTTTAAAGAAAGTGCATTTTCAAAGCAGTATCTTAAAAAAGTAAGTAAAATTATAAAAATAATTATTAAATTGCTATACTTAAGATAGTTACTTCAAATGTTTTAGCTCTCTTCAAAACTACACATAGGAATGAAGCTACACATAGCAATGAAGTGAGTAAAAATATTGAGCACCCTTCAATAGTAAATAGCTATGAAGTAACTTTTTTGAGAACAACATTTTTTTCTGCTTCATCTTATTTACTGTTTTGAGCAAAAGTGTAAAAATATTGAGCACCCTTCGATAGTAAATAGCTATGAAGTAACTTTTTTGAGAAAAACATTTTTTTCTGCTTCATCTTATTTACTGTTTTGAGCAAAAGTGTAAAAATATTGAGCACCCTTCGATAGTAAATAGCTATGAAGTAACTTTTTTGAGAAAAACATTTTTTCCTGCTTCATCCTATTTACTGTTTTGAGCAAAAGTGTAAAAATATTGAGCACCCTTCGATAGTAAATAGCTATGAAGTAACTTTTTTTGGAAAAAAAAAATTTTTCTGCTTACGATAATGCGTAATATGGGAGAGAAAAGATTTGAGGGGAGTCTATTTTCTGCGTTTGCTCTTTGGTACTTTTTTCTGTTTGTGTTTTTTCTTTATATTTTTTGCCAGAAAAGGGGCTAGGTAAAGTAGGTCAAAAATAGTGGGATGCGCGCATTCGGATTGGCTAGAACTGCTTTCACTTTTTTCCAGAGAGGTCAGCTTTACAGGATTTCTGACATAGACAACCGAATAACTCCAGTCATGTACAAACTAACAGACCTTCTAAACACACCTCTCATTGGACGGTATTACGCAGCTCAACTACATTTGGCACCCACCAATGTCCTGTCGGATTTTTTCGAAATTGAAAAAATACTGTCAACAAAGAAAATTGATGGCCAAAAATGGGGCTTTGTGAAGTTTCAGTACTATCCAAATAAATTCAATCAGTGGGTATTGCTAGATGATGCCAAGTAACTGAGAGCAATGACTCAAATTTTACATGTTTCGTGTGTCAATAATCCAGTTAAAGTTATCACAGTTGAAGGTGTGTTGAAAGATGAAGAACTTTGCATAAAGCCATTTGCAATTGACAACGGAAATATACAGGCAGGTACTTGGGAAATTGCTTTGAAAAATTTTTGTTACGAAGTGAAAGAAGCAAGCACCAATTTTATTTTGAGTGTACGCACAAATGTGGTGACTGGCTTTCATCAAGCAAATAGAGACCGATCAAAACCTATATCACCTGAAATATGTTCAATTTTAATTCAGAGCTCCAAAGTAGGTGTGAATTTGTGCACTTTTTCAAATCCCGATTTTTTTTTTGATAAATTCAAGCGATCAAACTCTAAAATTACATTTTGATTACTTTCCTTCATCTACTTCAGCACTGCAAAAAAACATTAACTTTAAGGCAACATTCTTGTATGTGAGACGACAGTAAACAATGGACATATTTGTTGACAAGGTTCATTTAAGGCAATTAATGCTGAGAGACAAAATTTTTCTCTACAATTTGTATCAAGGACAAGGATCGCGCCTAAACAATGCTTCTGAAACACAAATGAACACATTGATTAAAATTTTACATTTAATTTTGAATGATTACATTGAATTGAGAGAACAACATTACCAAAATCTCGTTAGAGCTAAACGGCTAAAAATACTGAAAAACAATTTTGAAAAAAATTCTGACTTTGTTAAAGTACTAAGACTTGATATTGAAGACAAGCGAAAACTATTAAAACAAATGCAAACTTGTTACCCATGGCTGTTGCATTCTCTTTTTAATTTCTAATCAAAATGGAAAACAGACTTTTGCCTGAATTATGTAATCCAATATACAATGTGGGTTTGGTGCCAAATGTTCGAGCTTCAAAATTTCCGACTGGTTGGCTAATAAAATATTTTAAAAGTTTGACGTTATCATTAATCATATCAAAAAAAGAATTTAAAAGCTAATACTTTCCCACGTCATCCTCAAAATATTTTATTGTCATATTTATGTAGATGATTTTAATACCCCTGGAATTGGTTTTGCTGCTACTCCATTGTATCGTTTCTATGTACCCTTGCATTTAGGGTCCCGAGCGCCCTATAATACAAGCAAGGTGATCCAAGACAACAAAAACATTGACCAGACTGGCTTTGGACAAATAGATTCATCAGACAAAGAAGAACAAACTACTACATTGGATGAAGACAAAAAAGAACAAACCAAATTGGATGAAGACAAAGAAATCACATTTGATGTTATTCAAAAAGACAGAGAGTTGAAACGTAAGGCTTTGGGAGATGATATTTTTCGCTTAATGACATCATCAAAAGTTAAAGCTTCCAACGATCGGTACGAAGCACCAGCAAAAAAGGCAAAAGAACCGTCAAAGTCTTCAAAAGCATTAAACTTGGGCGGCATTCACAGATTTAAAAATAAGTGATTTCACAATGAGTAGTGAATCTAATTTGCGTGAGGCAAAAACAATACCTAGCATTTCTTATGTTGAACAGTTTTTCAAAGAAATACCAACTGATAATAGATTTGGTTCTGTCAACTGGAAAAAAATAGGTCCGAAAACAGGTGTAAGCACAGACACCAAACAATATGTTTTTGAACTTTCAAGACAGAGTGCACCTAATTGTTACCTGGTATTATTATCATTATATTAAAACCTTCCTTTCAATTGACCATAAAAATTTTACAGAATTAAATTTTAATTGTAAAACAATATAGCTTAAATTTCGTGTAAAATGAGAGAAAATGGAATGTTTTAATTTAATTTATGATAATGATAGCTCTCCAATGTTATGGTTGAAGTTGACGTCCGAATTCTCAAAGCAGACAGAGTCACACTGCCAGATGTTACTGCGTGCGTTGGTCCAATAAATAATGCATTGCACAGGAAAGTATCAAAATCTACTTTGTTTAAAATGTTCAAAATGTTAAGAAAGACGTGAAAATCGGACCAAAAATGGCAAAGTTAATAAAGATTTTTAAGAATGAAAGTAAATTTTGATATAATGATTTTTTTGCAGTTGTTTCTCAACGGTAAGACTCGCCATCAATGATGTTCCTCTTACTCAAAATCCAGGAAATTACCCATTTAAGTAAGTAACTATAGGTCCAATATAATTTACTATTTAAAATCAATATAAATTTTTTGTAAGTAAAATGTTGATGGAATTGACACCTGGCTTTTTGTTTCAGAGCTTACCTACTTAATCTTTTGTCTTTTGGCCAAGACAATAAAACATCATTCCTTGAATGTCAGGGTTGGAGAAACGACACCTCAAAATGCATGGAACCATTTTCTGGTGAGACAGGAAATAACGAAAATCTTGGGTTTGTTTCAAGAGGTGCTTGGTGGAGAGAAGACCAGGTTTCAGCTGGGCCTTGGAGAGCTGGTGTCAATTTCTCAAATTATTTCTAACAATGATTGTTCTGAAATGCTAGAGCGTCCTTAAATTTTCTAACAAAAATCAACTATCTAGCTTTTCACAAAGTTGTTAAAAATATTTTTGGTAAAATTAACCTCAGAGGGGTTTACGATGATTGGGCGACTACACCATGAGCTCATGGGATTGGGAAAATGTTTACCTCCTCAAACGTAATGCTCATAAGTTATTTTAAAAATGTTATATCTACCTTTTGATTGCTCTGATTTGCCGAATAAAGCAAATTGTAATTAATAAAATATTAATATTTAACATTTTTAATTTAAATCATGAGCATATTATGACAGGAAAATTGATTTCCAATTGGACAAATCTGCTGACAAGTTTTATATCATGAGAGGAAAAAAAAATCAAGGAGGTGTATATGTGGATGACAGTGAAGAATATACTTTTGTAATAAAGAGCATTGCCCTCTATGTCCAACAAGGAACACTTTCATTGCCTCTCTATGAAGAAATCATGAGGTCGTGGCCTTCAAATGACATTCTTTATCACTTTAGGCGATTTGATGTTATGCCTTTGTGTGTTACTAGTAACACCCGATGTTTTTATAGTGATAAATTGTGGTCAGAAGCAGATTCGCCAGGTTAATTTTATTAACATTGTTAAAACAAAAAAAATTACTTTTAATCTAAGTAGTTTCATACTGAAATATGATATTTCTACTTTCATTATGTCACTACTTATAACCGAGTTTGACTGTTTACCTTTGTTAAACAAATGTTAATAAATTGTTTTTAGTACGAATCTACTTTGTCCTTGTGTCAGCTAAAGCGGTCGCTGGCTGTTATGATCTAAATCCATTCAATTTTCAAAAAAGATGGATAAAAAAAGCAACATCACAAAGTTTGGGCAATGACATCCCTCAAGAATCAACTACAAGAATTGAACAAAAATTGGAAAAACTGGCAAAAGAGAACCAGGAGTACAAAGAAACCCAAATGAAGTTAATGTCGCAGTTGGCACAACTTGTAGAATATAGTAATGTTTCAAGTCAAAAAAATAAAGGTCGTGGAAAAAATACAAGAAATAACAGTGTTGCTGAAGAAGCCGCTGGGCCTTCAAACCTCCAAAGAGATGGACTTTATCAAACCTTCAAAAGAAACTTTTTGGGTGCAAGCGAAAATGCGGATCAAGCTTCGGAACTCTCATTTAGTATAATAGACGGATCCGACAATCCTCCTCCTCCTCCTTCTCCCATCCCCTCCCTCCCAGGATCGACCCGAAGCTTGCGTTCTGAAATTGAAGATCCAGTACAAAAAACAACAGTTTATGTAGTAAAACTGTCGTTGTTTCTGAATGGCGACATGGTCGATCAACTTGAATCAACTTGTACAAAAGATCAAGGAATGGCTGACTTTGTTAGGCTCTACAACACTTGTGGAATGGCTAACTCATTACATTCAATGCATATTAATTATGATGCATTTCTGAATGGGTGTTTCATTTGTGCTTACGACCTTTCAAGTTCAGGCATTTGTGGCAGCTCTTACGCTTTACCCACTGTTAAAACTGGTTAGTTTTTATTTTTAGCAAAACCTATTCAATTTCTGAAAGTAATATTGGTCCGTTCAAATAATTTTTGACTTTTATTTTGACTGATTTGCAGGTCAATTGAGAGTGAAAATTGAGTTCAGTGAAGGAATCCCAGAGGAATTATCTCTTATTGCTATTGGAGAATTCAGCTCGCTCCTTACCCTTGGTTACAAGGGAAGTACCGTCAAGGCATCTTACAGCACTAACCAACCCTAGGTGACTTTTAATGTCTTTGCTTTTTCAAGATTTATTTTCAGTGCAAAAAAATGTATAAACATTTATGAGAGTTTCAGAGAGAGAGAGAGAGAGAGAGAAAGAGGGTGTTGAGCGTCTGTTGTGTCATCTTATCTATTTTACAGCATGTTTTGTTAGTTACTTTAGTGCTTTGAAACTTTGCGAACATTTTTTGAGTTTCAAAAATGAATAATACATTCTTTTATGTTTTTGTGTCCCTTATCGGAGTTATTTATGCTCAAAATGAGCCAGACTATATTTTTCTGTGCAACCAATATTATGATTACGAAGTAGAGTGCAACCATTATCAGTTTGATGATAAAACGTGTTTCCCGTGGAGTTTGTTCAATTGCTCTATTACTAAAGTAGACTTCAACGAGTTCTGTTTAAAATATGATTGCACGGTAAAATCATTTATTTGACTAAAGTTAATAGAAATTTTTTTGGAGAAAAGATTTTTGTGATCTTTTTGATACTAATCAAATGTCTTAATCAGTACAAATATATTTTTAGAACTATCTCGTACGTTTAAAAGAAGCAACAAGAACAACAACAACAACAACGGCAATAACAACAACAACAACGGCAATTACAACAACAACGACGACAACAACAACGACGACAACAACAACGACGACAACAACAACAACACCACCACCACCTCCAACAACAACAACTTCAACAACAACAACTTTGCTCTCTAAAATGCGGTAAGGGGCCATTTATAAGGACACTCAATTTCAGGCTCGACCAGGACTACTACTCTTTAAAATTGAAAAATTTATATTCTATAATATTTCATGTTATTATTTGTCTGTTGTGTTTATAAAAGCAAATATTTTTTTTCAGGTTTGAAGGCTGTGAGTCATATTCGTGTACGGTTGACGTTCAAATTGAAGATATGTGCATAACATATTTCAAGGGACAGTATGATGCCAATTGCTTCATTCCCTGTCACTTGTCAAATTGTTCGAAAACGTACGAGGAAATGGCTCTCTGCGCCGTATATACCTGTAATCAAAAAATGGTCCCTATTCTCCCAGCCTATCCCGTCACACATCCTGGAGTAATTGCAGCAGTCTCTTGTCTAGCTATTCTTTCTTTCATATGCTTAATCATTTTGAGCATTTTGATAGTAAAGACAAGAAGGGTGCTACATCACTTTCGGCTGAGGGGGGACGACGACAACACAAACATCTCAAACGTGGACGCCGGTAAACTAATAATAATATTAAAATTTAAATATAAAGTGTTGTCTAAATCCCCTGCTGCAATGTGAAATTTAAAAAGTACAAAAAGTTCAAAACTTGACATTAACACTGAGAATTACCTTAAAAACACTCCTAAATAAATATCTTATTTTTATTTTTAGACGTACTGACAGATCCGTTTCCATTTGAAAATGAGAGACAAACCACCGCCAGCGAAAGTCAGAACTCAACATTTGTAAGTGTGGACCTTAACACTGAAAGTGTGAGGTTTGCTAGAAAATCAAAAACTTACGAGTGTTTTGAGATGACAAAAACGGCAAATTCCGATACCGGAAGTGTTAATGTGCTTGTGTAAATAATGTGTTTGACGTTAAAAGTGGTCAAAAATGGAATTTTTAAAAGTGTTTTAAACATGGTATTGTAACAAATATTTTCGTCATATTTCTAAATTAATGCTTGTAGAATGTAATTAAAAATAATTTAATTGTAACAAATATTTGCGTCATATTTCTAATGCTTTGTAATTAAAAATAATTTAACTGCGTCATATTTCAAAATTAATGCTTTTATTGTGAAATATTTCAAATCTGTCTTCAAATAAACATTAGTGTGACCTTACAATTAGATCATTAAGATACAAAATAAAAAACATTTTATAAAATGAATGATTTGCGCTAGTTTTCGAGGGGAAATGCTTCTCTCTCTCTCTCTCTCTCTCTCTCTCTCTCTAGCTTCTCTCTCTATCTAGCTTCTCTCTCTCTTTCTTTCTCTCTCTCTCTCTCTCTCTCTCTCTAGCAATCAATAAATCAATAGCATCTTGAGCATAACAGAGTTTGTGGCGGGGGGTCATTTTTGCCAATGTGTATCGATTTTTGTTCGACCATTTGCAAAACATGCACTGCACAAGGGAGGGGTGGGAGCATTTTATTAGGGTCTGGTAAAAGCAATTCTAGCGTCATCAGTTGGCGAAGTTTAGCAAGAAGAACAAATGTCTCTCCCTCTTATTCGTCAAGATTTTTTAAACATCGCATTTTTATCTAATTATTGTGTTGCAAGCTATCCAGGTTATGTAGCAATTGGGGAACTTAACCCAACTCACGGTTTTAATGAAAACCAGTACATCAAAATACATTATGTGGACTTTGAAAGCTTTTTAGCAAGTGCAGAACAAATACATGTCTTTTTTAGTGGTGATACAGAGAGTGATGTAACTGAGGAGGGAGAAATACTACAAACAAAGTCTAAATACATTATTAAGTGGTCCGGTGAGAATCGAATTTCCTCAGACGAAACAAGAGTGGACATATTTGTTGAAGTTGAAAAGAGGAAAACATTTTCAATCCTGTTAAATTGCAAGGAATTTTTTAACCTGCTTGAATGCTTTTCAAATGTGGCACTTAATTCCTTTTTATTGACTCCTTATCACGTTGCTTGTCTACAAGAATTTTTGAACGATTTAAAAACTCAAAAGCGTGATATAGAATACGTGAGATCATTAAGCAATGAAGACTATTTAAAGGTTGCGAATGACCTGTGTAAACGACTGGAAATTCCATCTCTTAATTCATATTCTGTCAGAGATAAAATGATTTATCACCAAGTGGATATTATGTTGTTTATGGAATTTCAAAAACTTTTTCCATCTCGTAAAGATAAATCAGATGTTTACTTATCTTTACGACGTTAAATTTACCGCAATTTTCGCAATGGACTTCAAGCCGGTCTAAAGCACAGACATCTATGGAGAGTCTAGATCTCTATGCATCAACTTTCAAAACAAAGCACATCAACTTTCAAAACAAAGCATTCATTCAGATTTACTGAAAAATGAAACAAAACGTCGTTTCCGAAAATTCTGAAAAGCCACAAGAGTAAGTAAAAATTCATGTTCACTTAAAATGCACGGCAATTTGGAGTCATTTAGCAAAGATTTAGAGACGTTAGCCGTTTTCATGAGAAAGTTAGTTGAAATATTTTAATATTAGCAGTCAGTTTTCATAAAAGTCAATCATACAAAAGTACATTTATTTCTTTAAATTTATATTTTAGGGGCTACTGCGTTGAATGAGACGACTTGTCAGGGGTTGGGCCATGCCCCGTTTACGAAACGTCGGGTTGTCCTACCCCATCCTGGCCGCCCTATTGTCCTGGTAAAGTAATTAAGATTATTACAAATTAAGCTATATTTTTGCATTTCCCAATTTTCTACAATACTTGCAGCAAAACAATTTTTTATTTATTTTAACAGTCCTCTTTGAGTTTTCCGACGTTAGACCATGCAAAAAATATCAATGTTTTGGCATCGCGCCTGTTACGCCTTCCCCGCCTTCCCCAAGTCCTTGGCCTCCTAGTCCTACGCCAGGGCCGGGACCTTCACCAAGTCCTCCGCCAGAACCAGAACCAGAACCAGACGAAAATACGTTGTTACTTCAAGTAGGCTTAGGTGTAAATTTTATCAACCTCTTTAGCATCTGTTCAAAAAAGCTAGACTATTTGAATTATTTATAAATAGTTTACCTTTTTATGCAACAAATCTAAAAATAGTTGGTAAATTTTTTACTAGGACTTTCACTGACAATCCTTATCCTTGCGGTCATCGTTTTCAGTATTGTAAGTATCCGAGTCTGTTATAACAAACTTTATGTTAAAATGTTCAAATGGAAATAACAATCATGTTCTTAAAGATATTTTTTTCGTATTTTACAGTACAAAGCTTTCGACATATTTTTTGCCCGCGAGTGGCAAAACAGAAGGGAATGGTGGCAAAACAGAAGAGATTGGAGGCGTCGTTATAACAGTGATCGATTCGACAATCGTGGCTTTGATGA
>Ga0247722_10000675_pt1 | contig 20137 bp, 27 predicted proteins | sample MSEWelMarce3H_FC_FD_189094 | JGI IMG/M metagenome (GOLD analysis project Ga0247722, IMG submission 189094) | Subsurface sediment microbial communities from gas well in West Virginia, United States - MSEEL Well Study Marcellus 3H_FC | ecosystem: Environmental > Terrestrial > Deep subsurface >... | reverse complement strand
AAGACCAAGGCCAAAACCAAAACCAATACATGGACGACATCATGGAAGTGGATTAGTGTTGTACATTGTGTGTTATATGTGTGTTGTTGTGTATTATGCATATGTGTGTGCAAAACCAAAAAAAAATAAAAAAACTTTTTTTTAGCAATCCAACAAACATGCAATCCAACCCAAAATACAATTATAAAAATATCATTATAATTATATCCATTTTTTTATACAATCCAACCACATTTCAACAACATGGTGAAGTGCTGCACTACTAGCTGCGGCATTGCCGCCACCCTGATCGCGGGCATGGCGTACTGCACCTACATGGGCAACCGGTCCCAGCTCGTGACCGATTACATGCGCACTCTGACCCCGGATCAGCAGCAAACCTATGCCCGAATTGTGGAGGAGCGGCGCGGCATTTATCTGCGCGGCTTCGGCTGGGGTCTGCTGTTGTCCGCGCTCCTGCTGGGCATCCACCACCAGTACTTAACGATGTCGCGTGCGGCGCTGCTGTGCAGCGTGGCGGCCATCACGCTGGCCACCAACTACTTTTACTACGTGCTGTCGCCGAAGAGCGACTGGATGGTGCTGCATTTAAACCCACACCAAAAGCAGGACGCCGCCAACTGGCTGCGCGTGTATCGCGGCATGCAGGTGAACTACCACGTGGGCCTGGTTCTGGGCATTGCCGGCACCATCCTGCTGGGCAACGCATTTTATTGCAAAAATTGAATGAAACCACCCCACTTCAGCCACCACATAAGTCACATAAGCCACAAATAAATGAACCACAGCTTTAACAATAACGTGAAGTTCACCGGCAGCGCGTTTGAATACCCAGCCGATGCTGTAACAATCCTGTTGCAGTGGGTGTTCTTGGTGATGATCATCTTTGGGTTTGGTTTTGAAGATCGTAGGAATTAAAAAAAAAATTGAAAACGCAATCAACGCAATCAACTCAATCAACGCAATCAACGCAATCAACTCAATCCAATGTCAATCCAATCCATGAACCACGGAGCCTTTGTTCTGAAACTGAAAACACCGATGTGGCGCATGTGCGTAGTCAAGCAAGTGCCCGAACAAAGCTCATCCAGCTGGATGCTGTTTGGCCAAAACCGCAAAACCAAAACCACGTTTCAAATGGAGTTCCAACCGCATCAAGAGATGACGCTGATCAACCATCTGACGGACATGGCACACGATGAAACCGAAATCCGCCTAGTGCTGGTGAGCGAATCGCCCGCTGTTTCGTGTGCCGAATCGCTGTGGTCGCTGCAAGGGCAAGAAATGTACCGGAAACAACGCCGCGCATCAAGCTTGTTGCTGCACCAAGACATACGCATGTTGTGCATCTCTCCGCAAATGCAATCACCGCAAATGCAACAAATCCAGTCAATGCAATCGCCGCAAATGCAATCGCCGCAAATGCAATCACCGCAAATGCAATCGCCGCAAATGCAATCACCGCAAATGCAATCGCCGCAATCATCGCGAGGCCACCACTCAATGCAGACCCGATCCCAAATAAAAACGAATTGATCAATAAACCAAACAAACCAAACAAACCAAACAAACCAAACAAACCAAACAAACCAAACAAACCAAACAAACCAAACAAACCAAACAAACCAAACAAACCAAACAAACCAAACAAAACAAACAAACCAAACAAACCAAACAAACCAAACAAACCAAACAAACCAAACAAACCAAACAAACCAAACAAACCAAACAAACCAAACAAACCAAACAAACCAAACAAACCAAACAAAAAATGTTAAAAAAGTATCATCATTTTTTAGTTTTATAAAAACCAATTTAAATAAATCTGTCTATAAATACATGGACACACCGTCCACTTGTCGCTCCTTTAGTTCAGTTGGTTAGAATTTGGGTCTTATGAGCCCAGGGTCACGGGTTCGAGCCCCGTAAGGAGCATCCAATATTTGTTTCGCAATATTACAAATATTAATATTTGTAATATTAATATTTTCAATTATCGTAAAAACCGAATATAGTAAATGATACCAATTAGAATATAATATGTTAAACCAACGAGTAAGGTGACATTGAAACGATTTTTTGAATTTTTTTCCCATTCAAGCGCTTCTAAATACGGATCAGCAATTGTAAAATCATCATCGCATATTTTATTTTCAATCATGCTTAAAATACATCCACCAAATCTAAAAAACATGAATAATATGACAACTAATAAGAAGAGTAAAACCCAAACCACCGGTTTTGAAGCCAGTAATGTTATTATTATAAACCAAACCGGTGTGCCCATATGAAAAGAGCGCATCATGATTCCAAGCGACTTTTTAGAAAATTTGCCACTTTCCCATTTATTTTTGTAATGTTCCACGATTTTGTTTCGTTTTTCTTTCGGTATTAAAATCATATCGCAATTCAATACACATACTATACATATAAATAATAAATCATTTGACACATTGCAACGGAATGAGTTTACATAAAAAAAAAAAGAGTAAAAATAGTAAAAAGAACAAACATCAAATAATAAATGATGAAAATCGCGACCCGCACAAAGATGCGTTGAATGTGGCATTCCTAAAAAGTTTAACAACAAATAAATGGTTTTATTTAACACTATTTGTATGTTTTTCCATGTTTAAATTGCATGATGTAATAGGACCGAGTAAATCATCATCATATTCATCATCATATTCATCTTCATATATTGGATTTACATTTTCTTTTATTTTTATTCTTATATTTGGCCACATCACGCATCGGCTGTCTCATAATTTGGTTTTTACAGAAGTATATAATAATCATAAAAAATGTAACATAAATGCTCATGTTGACTGGTTTCTATCCAATGTATGCGCTTTTTTAGATTTTCACCGAGTGACACACCATGATTCATGTGTAAATAAAACTCCGATAAATATTTTTTATGAATTTATGATGAATTTTTTAACACAAGGGGGGATATTCATTATTTTCGTTTGGTTTTGCAATCGGTGCATTGATATGCGGGTTATATTGCTTTGGGCGCTGATGTATGCAACCGCGCATAATATAAACTACATGATCATCAAACCCACGGTTCATAAAGACCACCATTTGCACGATGATACAAATTATGGATTGGACATTGCCGACATTATATTTGACACAAAACATGACTTGAATGATATTGAAGATCATAACCACATTTCTATCAATTTGATAATCATTACAGCAATCATTGTGTATTTATTTTAAGATGACGACGGCGTGCGTTAAATTCCTGAAAAAATAGTATAAGCATACTGTGTGAAGGACCGTAAATCCTTCCATTGCTTTCCTTGCTTTTGCTTCCCTAGCTCAGTTGGTAGAGCGTGTGGCTGTTAACCACAAGGTCATCGGTTCGAACCCGGTGGGGAGCGTGATCATTATTTTTCATTTTTATCACTTGCGCAAGTGATAAAATAAACCAGATAACAAAAAAAAGGTATAAATAAAAATTATTGATAATATGTATAATCATTCCATGTCCGCGGAAGAACTAAATGACTTGAAACCAGTGGTAGTAGAATTGAAAGAAGCGGATCCAGTAAAAGAAGTGGAAAAAAAATCCAGTTTCTGGAAACGGATTTGCTTCTGCTGCTGCTGCCCGAGACGCAGTAACCGTCGCAATTCCAAAGCCCTGGAAATGAAGCGTTTGGAAGAAACCAAACCCGAAGAAGGCACAACCAAACCAGATGAATGCACAACCAAACCCGAAGAAGGCACAACCAAACCAGATGAAGGCACAACCAAACCAGATGAAGGCACAACCAAACCAGATGAAGCCACAACCAAACCAGATGAAGGCACAACCAAACTAGATGAAGCCACAAACAAACCCGAAGAAGCTACAAACGAAGAAGCCACAAACGAAGAAGCTACAAACAAACCCGAAGAAGCCACAAACAAACCCGAAGAAGCCACAGCCGATGAAGCCACAGCCGATGAAGCCACAGCCGATGAAGCCACAGCCGATGAAGCCAATGCCGGTATAGCACATTCTTCTAAGAGCGTTGTCGTTTTTGAAGCAGACAATCCGAAGACATGGCCCGGGTTTGCAGAGGCATTGGAAATAATCCAAAAACGACAATCAACTGCAACCAATGCAAAGAAAAAAAACGCAAGTTTCTATAAGAACAAGAAAAAGAACAAAAACCAGAAAAATCAGACAAATGGTTCAAGCGAAGCATTAAGTGAAACGCCATTGAGCGAAACGCCATTAAGTGAAACGCCATTAAGTGAAACGCCATTAAGTGAAACGCCATTAAGTGAAACGCCATTAAGTGAAACGCCATTAAGTGAACCGCCATTAAGCCCGGAATATGTGGTGGTCAGCCCTCAAAACAGACCAATGAAACAACAAAAAAAATAAATAATGTGTGCGTTATTTATATAAAAATGTCAATAAACGAACAGACCACCGAATTTAATCGTGATACCGTATGGGATCCTGCAATATTGGGAAAAGGATATCCGGAAAAAAAGTCAAACTCAAAACTAGCATTTGAGCGCATTGATAAATGGTACATAGACCCTCTATTCGCCATACTTGACAGTCCGAATAAAACCGAAGCCGAGAAAAAAAATGCAAATGCTAAAATTGAAAGAATTAATGCTGTTCTTGAGGGGAAACTGAACGATGAAAATCACTTTGAAAAAATAAGAGAAGTAAAAGAGATATACGACGAGTCCGTCTCTCAAACTGGTGGAAGGCGAAGCACCAATAAGCGACGACTAAACAAGCGACGACTAAGCAAGCGACTAAGCAAGCGACTAAGCCAGCGACAAAAAAGCGGTTCTAAAATGTACAGCCTGAACGGCATAGTGGCGACGCTAACCCAAATGCTGCACACCATCAAGTTGTATCATTGGCGCACGCACAGCTACTCCGAGCATAAAGCCACCGACAATCTGCACGAAGCACTGTCGGAGCAGGTGGACAGCTTCGTGGAGAAGCTGCTGGGGTCGAAGCACACGCGATCAAATTTGGAAAACTTGCACATGAACGCGTACAACACGCTGCCCGGATTGAAGCGGCGCATGGAGTATTACAAGCGGTACTTACAGGGCATGCCTGCATCGCTGGGCACCGACCTGCTGAACGTTCGGGACGAGATGCTGGGCTCGCTGAATCAGTTCAGCTACCTGCTGAGCCTGAAATAAAAACATTCCACCATTTTGACCATTTTTAAAATTCAATTTTTTAAAAGTATTAAAAAAAATTGAATTATGAATCAAAGATCCAAGTGAAGCAATAACACAAGTGAAGCAATTAGCAACTTACAACAATGTACCAAAGACCAACTAGCCAAACTCCATCAAAAACAATTTCGGACCAAGCCAAAGAAGCGGCCCGCAAGAAAGGCAAACCCTTTTGCAAGGTGTGCTTTGATTCGAAAAAGTCTGAATCGGAATACACATCGCATTACCTGAAATCGGCTCCGGGACCCCATGGCAAGGTGGTTTGTCCGACATTGCTGAAGCAATCATGTTTGACATGTGGTCAGCCCGGACACACCAGCAGCTACTGCGACAAGCGCACCCAATCCCAATGCAGACCCCAATCCCAATGCAGACCCCAATCCCAATGCAAACTCCAATGCCCCGCAATGAATGCAACCGCAATGTCCAAAGTTGTCATTCCTCTTCTCAAACCCGAATTCTCAGGCATGCCGCCGAAATCGCAGTTCTGGTGGCAAGACGAATAAAATGCGAAAACAAACTTAAAGACGTCCCATGTAAAGCATATGTCTCCTCACAGCAAATAATAATATGCCCCTTATCCAAATATTTCCCCTAATAATAGCTATAAACTCATTACAGGAGACAGACCATAAAATAAAATCCCATAAAAATAAAAAAAAACACATCCGATGTCATTTAAAAAAATGACTGTTAACAAAAAAAATTGAATTGCTTTTTGAACCAATTCCATTTTCCACATGTTTCAGTTAGAACAATTACACAATATACAATGGACCGATCAAATGAATCAGAAATCTTTCCCAACCCTGCCAACATTTTCCGCCAAGAACAAGTGCAGCAACAAGAAGTACAAGAACAACAAGTTCAAGAATCCAAGCCCAACGAACCCAGCATCTGCATTCCGCGCGTGTTCAAGAGCACGACGCGCAAGGACATCTATGATGTGATTGAGAAGCTGGATCTGGGTGCAGTGGAACGCATTGACATGGTTGCCAAGACCAACGAGCGCGGCGAGTGCTACAACAAGGTGTTCATTCACTTCAAGATGTGGAACAAGAATAATCCCACTGCACAAGCTACACGTAACAAGCTGCTGCAAGGCGAAGAGATCAAAATCGTGTACAGCGAGCCGTGGTTTTGGAAGTGCACGGCAAGCCGCGTGGAGAAGCCCACATTTCGCGACTACTCGGCGCCACCTCCAAGGATTGACCTCGGTGGAAGCAAAAGTCTGTGTGTTGTCAACAATGCAGACGATGATGTTGCTTGTTATGACTGAATTGGCTGAATCAAAACACGAAAGGTAATATCCCCCCCCTGAACCAAACCAAACCAAAACAAAACAAAACAAAACAAAACAAACCCCAAAAAAAACATTTTTTTATTGCATAATCAAATAATATAAACATATATACAACAATACAACAACATTGCATTCCTATTTAAAGCATGTCATTTGAACCGATTCGCATTGGAAACACGGTGATAACAAAAAAAGCGAATAGGAACAATACGCATGCGTATGAAATAAAAAACGAGGCATCCCCGCACCTGATGAAAACCATTAAAGCGTCGTCGTTTGAAGCCACCGACGTGCTGACGCTGCGGGACTACCTGAAACGCACGCGGTACGCAACCGAGATGTACGTGGCGTTGCGCTTGGCGCACGATTTGGGACAGCAGATGCAGGCCCTCATTTCGGGTGGTCATTGCTTTGCTTGCCTCGGTGTGGATGATGTGGTTGTCGTCACGCACCGGGACAGCGACGCGTTCACTCATAAAGCCCTGCCCCATTCCACGCTGAGTGACCGCCGCATGGACCCGCAGTTCCTGTTTTTGAATGACCGACTACTGTTTGAAGTGGATGAACGCGATGGCACCCTGCTGATAGACCGCAAAACAGCGACACCATCCACAATCAGTTCAATCAGCGCCTTCCTGTCTCCCGAATTGGTTGAAACGCTTAAACTCACAACCACAGCCACGGCCACGGCCACAACCCATGTGTTGCGCGTGCATTTCAAGACCGCTTATTACAGCGCGGCGCAGCTGATCATTTATTTTTTGCTGAACGTGGATCGCATCCCGGATGATGCCACGGCAGACCCCGAATACTTGCGGCCAATCAAAGGCACCAAACTGTGCTGGTTTTTGATGCGGTGCTTGAACCGCGTGCCCTCCGAACGCATGTACGTCTACATTTAAGCCCTCCTCGTGTGTTTATGTTTATGTTTATCTTTATTGAATTTGGGAGGGCGCATGACGATGCGTTTCTTGGTGCCTTGACTGCCTTGACTGCCTTGACTGCCTTGACTGCCTTGACTGCCTTCGTACATGATGTGCAGCGCATTCATGCCCGCAAACATGGGAATGGTGGGATGAACGGCCACGTCTTCCACCGCCGAAATGGGCGTGATAAACTCGTCCTTGGGGTGTCGCAAAAACTCCAACAACTCCTCGGCCGCAAGATCCATGTTGTATAAAAACATGGCGCGCAGTTTGAAGTGCACACGGCTCAGCACGCGCTGCTGCTGCTGTTGTCGCTTAATGCACCAAATGAGCTGCTCCTGGCGCAGGACGCCGTCCTCTTCCATTGCCACCGTTTCCTCAACCACGTGTTGAATGGTGCGATCGTGCATGAAGGCGTGCACAATGCGCAGGCCGTGCTGCGGTTGAGGGTGCAGCAAGTAATTGTCCAAGTCCAGGTCCAAGTCCAGGTCCAGGTCCAGGTCCAAGTCCAAATCCATGAAATCACAATTACCAATGTTAATTCATGCGCACATTTTTTGCGGATGAAACAAACTAATATGCAGCGTGTTAACACTTGCTCCAATTCCATGGGTTTTCACATGGAATATAACCACCCCCACGACGAACCCGGGTGCGACGACTAGTGCGACGACGACTAGTGCGACGACGACTAGTGCGACGACGATGTGATGACAATGTCATTATGAATGATTTGAATTATGATATACAATCATAAAAAAAAGATTATCCAAAAAAATTGAATCCTAAATCCCAAAACAGTTGAAAGTGATAACACACAATATCAACAATGTATGACAACAATGGAAACAATGGAAACACTAATAAGGTGCGGGTATTGCGGTTTGAGTTTTCAGGCGCGATAATTGAGCAAGTGACGGCATTTGCCAATGTGCATCGTTACGACGATCGTAAAACGTACAAGGAAGCGTGGATCGCATGGCTGGCGCACGACGAAATTGCCGCACTGCTAACCGCCGAAATCACGCGCTTAACTGACCTCGGTTATAAGGGCGACGTGGCAGACAAGCTGTTCAAGAGCGGGCGGTACTACTTCCGTGGCAAGCAAACCCAAACCCAAACCCAAACCCCAGCAAGGGCAAGGGCAAGGGCAAGGTATGTGACCGTGAATCGGTCATTGCTGGATGTCATGGACGAGCACATTGAGCGCGGGGTGCGGTCAAATGATGCATACACGCCTGCCATCGGATTTTCCGACTTTTGCAACGCGCACGCTGACGACACCACATTGAAGACGGAAGTTGCATTATTATTTGAACGATACATAACAACTATAAACACAAGCACAAGCACAAGCGAAGCAAGCGAAGCAACCAAAGCAACCAAAGCAACCAAAACAATTCGCGAAAAACTCAAAAAAACGTATAAAAATCGGTATTTCATGCTGATGCATTCGGCATGAGTTACCATTTCAAAATAATAATGCGAACGTAATACAACTAAATCCTGCGTCTTTTTTTTGTGTGAGATAGCTGAAGGAATGACAGAACCAAACCCAGAACCAGAACCAAACCCAGAACCAGAACCAAATCCAGTTGCAGAGCTGGTGAACCAAGGAGCGTACGGTTGCGTGTATTATCCCGGCCTGCGTTGCAACGGCAACGTGATGGACGATTTGCGATACGCCACCAAGCTGGTGGTGCAGGACGAAGTGGCCGAAAATGAAGTGGCCGTCGGCAACGCGGTCAAAGACATTGTGAATTACAGCGTGAATTTTGTGCCGGTGATTGACACGTGCGTGGTAAATTTAGGCAAGGTACGCCGCAACAACCCGCACGCGCTGGACAAGTGCGACGTTGTAACCGAATCCAACTCCAGCAAATCCAGTAACCCCAGCAAAACAAAGTTCCTCTTGATGAAGATGCCCTACATTGACAGCCTGTATTTTTACGACTACATCGGCCGCATGGGAAGCAACAAAAAAAAAATCATTTCCTGCATTTTTGACACGTACCAATATTTGATTGAGTCCATTGAGCGGTTGACGGAGCACGGCATCGTGCATCACGACCTCAAGCTGCAAAACATTTTGATGAATTTAAAAACGGACACGCCCATCATCATTGACTTCGGGTTGTCCATTGTTGTTGACAGCGCGCCAAATGCGGGGTTTTGGAAACTGCATTTTTACAAGTACTCGCCCGAGTACTACGTGTGGCCGCTGGAAGCGCACATCATCAACTACCTGCAGAACGAGACCGCCGCGGCACTAACGCGCGCCGATGTGGAATCCATTTGCGAGACGTTCGTGAATGCGAACGACGCCCTGAGCATTTTTTCCAAGGGGTTTCGGGCGCGCTACTTGAAGGCGTGCATTGAATACCACAGCCGGTGGATCGGTGCGGAACGGGATGCGGCGTGCGCGGGGCTCATTGCGGGATGGCGCACGTGGGACAACTACTCGCTCAGCGTTGCGTATCTGCAAATCATCGGGTTCATTTCGGAGAACGGGTTCATGGACAACCGGCTGATCGTGACCCACGTGCAACTGCTGTTGACAAACGTGCACCCCGACCCGGACCGTCGCAAGACGGTGAGCGACAGCAAGCGCGTATTTACCGACATGTTTTACATGAACGAGCGGGTTGAAATGTACGACCGCATCGTGGAACACTTCAACCCGGATGCATTCATTCAGCAAATCAGCCAGCGCTAAAAAAAAATGATTTTTATCAAAGCGAAAAAAAATCATTTTCACACATTCACACATTCACACATTCACACATTCACAAAATTCAATGACGCCTCTTGGAACTCTTCTTGGACTTGGACTTGCGAGAGCTCTTCTTGGACTTACGGCTTTTCCTGTGACTCTTGTTGCTGCGCTTCTTTCCACCGGTCTGTACTACTTCGGCGGCGTTTTGTGCAGCATCGGCGTTTTGTGCAGCGGCAGCGTTTTGTGCAGCGGCGGCGTTTTGTCCATCGGCGGCGTTTTGTCTAAAAATGTTGGCGGGATTATTGACCAGACCACTGACGGCGCCATCAGCACCAGCACCAGCACCAGCATCCGAAAAGCTGCCACCCTCACCGCCCAACATGGGCAAGAATATTCCACCGCGCTTCTTCTTATTGCCATGGCTCTTATTGCCATGACTCTTGTCACTATGGCTCTTATTACCACGCTTCTTAGATGCCAGGCGCAAAACATCTTTCAGACACATGCCCGGATTTTCATCGCGCGTCTCTCTCACGAGCGCCATCCATGCATTGGGTTCCTTGGCCTTAGCCGCGTCCTTAACCATTGTTTATACGATTTGTTTATGTCTAAAGGAGAGAAAATATATTTAAAAACCATTTAAACGTGCAGCGTCGTAGAACATCATGTGACTCCAATGGTCAAAAACGACGCGGGAGGCAATAAGGGCAAAGGACTGGCGCGCAAGCACGTGAACGCCGCCAAATGCGGCAGCTCCAAACAGCTGCGCGTGGCGACCGATGCCGCCGAACGGTACGCAACCGTGAGCAAAATGCTGGGCAACGGGATGTGCTACGTGCGTCTCTTGGACGGCTCAACCCGTGACCGGCTGTGCATCATTCGCAACAAGTTCAAGGGGCGCGGCAAGCGGGACAACATTCTGGACTCGGGCTCCTGGGTGCTGGTCGGCATGCGCGAGTGGTCCAGCAAGCAAGACACGTGCGACCTGCTGGAAGTGTACAACGCAAACGAGCGCGACCGCTTGCTGAAAAATGAACCGTGTTTCAAGGCCGCCGAAACCGATACCAACAGTAACTACAACAACCACAATAACAACGGTAACCACAATTCAGTGCAGTTTGCTGACAGCACCACCATGAAGTACAGCAGCATGTTGAACAAAAGTAAACCAGGCGCGGACGCAGACGCAGACGCAGACGATGACGACGTCTTAATGCAGCAGCGCGTGTATGACATGCCACCAAGCGACAGCGACGAAAGCGAAAGCGACGAAAGCGACGAGGACGTAAGTGAAGACAGCGACGAGGACGAAAGCGACAGCGACGAAAGCGACAGCGACAAAAGCGAGGACGAAAGCGAACACGAGGACGAAGACGAAGTCCAAGCCGAGGTCCCAGTGTACAAATCCAAATTAAACGTGAAGGCATGCGAGATCAATGTGGATGACATCTAAGACAGGAACCCAACCAGTCGGGTTGTCAAGTAAAAGAGCGTGCCCCCCCACAGTGTGTCCGTTAACGCGGTAAAGAGCTGCCATTTGGAGAGCAGCGCCAAATTGGTGAAGTCGTACACGCCGTACACCACCAGCCCGAGCAGGAACGCGTCCCATGCCGACCGCCCGGGCCGAATGATGAAGTAGTTCAGGCCGAAAATCAGGAACACGTAGGTTGCAACCGCCGCAAACGCGTTGACGACCATGGGCGACCCTTGGACCGCCGCAATCTGGCGCGCAAAGTGGCCCTTAATCACGGTCAAATACGCAAAGTCAATGGCCACGAGGCCCAGCGCGGACACGAGCGCCTTGTTTTGCATGGGTTGCATGGATTGCGTTGTGTAGTAGTATTATGCAGTATGCCGACATAAAAATATATCTCCGAAATGCATTTAAAGCATCGGCCGCATATTCAGTCATCTGCAATCCAAGCAACCCATCCAATCCAATCCCATGACATCCACTACATCAACCCGGCTTTACGACCAAGCCCGTCAAAAGGCAAATCAGAAGCGTTTCAATGCCGCCAAGCTGAGCGTTTCGGACGAGCTGTACTGGTACAACAACAACACGAACTGGGAGTCCCTCAGCCGCAAAGAGTTCCGCAGCATCATGGTGCGCATGGAGTTCATTACTGCGCAGTTTTACGACGACCATGACGACTATGTGTACCCCAGCCAAAACACGGCCATCAAGAAGTACTGGGCTGACGAGTGGGGGTGTGAGTACCTGCCGGTTTCCGGCAAGTGGCTTAACCTGTACACCAATGAATTTATTGAGAGCGAGACCGAGAAGAAGGCCAAGCGCGACGCGAAGAAGGCCTTGAAGGAGGCAAAGGAGGCAAAGAAGGCAAAGAAGGCAAAGAAGGTAAAGCAAACGGCCCAGTACAACGATGAGGAGGAGGAGTTGTACGCCCAAGCGGCCCAACAGGTACAGGTACAGGTACAGCCACAGCAAGAGCAAACATATGAATACGACGATTGGTATGATGCGGAGGAGGAGGCGTATGCGGAGGCGTATGCCAAGGCGAGGGCCCAAGAGGAGTTAAAAGAACAACAAGAGAAACAAGAGCAGCAAGAGAAACAAGAGCAGCAAGAAGCCGAGGCGTACCTGCTGGACCAAGCTAGTTACCGCATCGCGTGTCAGCCGGTGCTTTACCTTGAGGAGCTGACCGACGTCCAGGGAGACCCTGATTGGCGCGCTTACATTTATTATGACGCCCGCATCCGCCGCTACGTGTTCAAAGGCACGCGCCGCTCGCTGCGCGCCACCAGCAAGAAGACAATATATCCCGAGATCAAGCTGTGTTTCCGTTCGTCCCGGGAGCTGGCCCGCTATCTGCGTTCATCCACGGACGCCGCATTGAATTTGAGCATGTTTGCTATGACCAGCGCCACCGTGAAGGACGCCACGTTTGCCGAACTACGCGCGCTTCCCTTCCGCGGCAACAAGACGGAGCTGTTTGGCTACGATGACACCCGTCCCTGCTACTCCACCTTTGTGGATTATTTGTGCATGCTGCGCGACGTGGACGCCAGCCATTCCAACTTTGCTGCGTTTTAGCCCATCGGAGCCTAAACAACTATCAAATCTATCAAATCATTTTTCACGATTTTTAAAAAATAAAACGTGAAATTACGTTACAACATACCATATACAAGAGACAACAGACAACAAAAATGCGAAATGATGAAATTAACGACAGCCGAAGGTGACCTTGTTGGGGAGCGTCACTGTCACGTTGGGATTGGGACACACGGCATTCACGCCCTTGATCACGTCCTTAACAATCGGTTTCACTTGCGAATAGGAGGGGAGGTTCAACATTTTATACTATCATGCTATATAATTATTTTTAAGCAGTTTTCAAAATTGAACTTCAAAACATGTAAATTATTTCAAAATAAATATTTGTATCATTTAAACCATTTCAAATCATACAATGTCCCAAAAAATGAAGGTAAATTTCTACCTGGACTATCCGAAACACAGCTACTACGAGATCCATGTCAACCCGCACAAGGACAGCCCAACCAGCATCATTACCTCCATTTTTCAAAGGCTTTACCCGCCGCACATGCACACGTACAGCACGTCCACCCCGGAATTCATCCACGTGCGCGAAGGCACCGTGCTGGATCCGCACAAAACGTTTGCCGAAAACGGCATACAACAATCAGATCCACAATGCAGTCACGATGTTCGCATCCGGCTAAAAATCCACATTTTGTTGTAATTGATTGATAAAATGATATAAAAAATCATGCGCATATTATATTAGACCAATCAACTCAATCCAATCCAATCTAATCCAATCTAATCCAATCAAATCAATCCAATGCAATCCCTGGTAATTGAAGCGTGGGTGCCCGCGCATTGCGTGCTCACGCCCAGCCTGATTTTGCACAATCTGGCGCTGCAGGGCATCCAAACGGCAAACGATGATGTCACCATTAGCATTGACCGCGGGCACTACGACTGCACGAACACCAATTACGCCGTGATCCTGGTGGAGGAGGCGCAGTGGGATCATGCGCCGCAGCATTCGGTTTACTGCTCACTGTTTTCGCGCAGTGCGACGCGGGACATGGATGCCAACGCCCTGTATCCGCATTGGCTGGGCAACTGCTACGTGCATTTGGGTGATGCAATGTGTTCGTATCGGCATGAATCCGGGCATGCGAAGACGTGGAGAAAACTCAATCAACCCAATCAACCCAATCAACCCAATCAAAGCAACGCGGTGTCCGTGGAACCCGTGCATCCAAGCCCAACAAGGCGTCCAACAAGCCCAACAAGGCGTCCAACAAGCCCAACAAGGCGTCCAACAAGCCCAAAGAAGAAAACCAAAAACAACTTGAGAATCATTCAGCTGCAGAAGAAGAACTTGCTGCTGAGAACCGAGGTGGACGTGCTGAAGTCCGAGCAGGTTGCTTTAAGGGCCGAATTCAGAGATTTGAAGGCCGAACTGTCTGCAGTGAAAGAGGCCCTTGGAACGGTAAAGGAGGACCAAGTCGGATTGGCCCAACGACACAAGGAGCAGGAAGCGGCCACCAAGCGCGCCAACCAATGCATGCGGGACTGGATCAACCTGCAAATCATTGAGCGCGTGTGCATACTGGAAACGCAACAGAAACAGCAACAGCAACAGCAACAGCAACAGCAACAGCAACAGCAACAGCAACAGCAACAGCAGCAACAACAGCAACAACAGCAGCAATCCAAAAAAACAAAATTCAGCAAAAAATGCAAAAAAGAGATGAAACGATTATCCGAAAGATTGGTTCTTTTGGAAAACATGAATAATCGCACCGGTTATGAGTGCAATAAGTGCTGCAACAATGAAACCATTTCCTGGAATCCGTTTGATTTCAAAACCATATACGACGACTATGACCAACGCAATTATGCGATTAATGATGCGATTGATGTTGCGATTAATGTTGCGATTGAGGATGCGATTGAGGATGAATGTCCCGCCCTGGACCTCATTGTGAATCACTATGCGGATTTTGTGCCTTCTTCTTGTGATCCATGCACAGACGATGACGACGACGACGACATGTTTGAAGTCATTCAAATTGACGCGGGTTCCGAATTTAATTTTGATTTGCCGAAATAAGTTTTCAGAAATGCGGGGGGGATGAATGCGTCTAAATGGGGCTGCATTGAATCGGAAGACGGGGTGGGGTGCGGTTTGTTTGCAATGTGCGTATAGACGATGCCCGTACGAATGTCGGTGTAATTCGGGGGTGGTTTGGTCATGGGTTGAATAAATATGTTATTATAAAACACAACATATTTATATATTTTACACATCTTATGAAATGAGTTTTACTCCGAATCAAAAGGAACTATTCCGAAAAAAATTGATTGAATTGCAAAAAAATGAATGAACTTGCACAACAACCATGACCGACTTGGCATCAAAGAATCCGCATGAGCGCGACAGCCGCATCAGTTTTGAACCCGTGGAGCACAAGTACACCATTGACTCCGATCCCAGCACGCCCTATGTATCCGTTACCACGTGGAACCACGGCCACTTCCGCGAGTTTGACACGGACGGCATTATTAAACGCATGATGACCTCGCGCAACTGGAAGCAGAGTCCGTACCACGGCATGACCGCCGACGCGATTAAAGCGGCTTGGGACACAAATCGGGACGCTGCCGCCGCAGCGGGCACCGCCATGCACTACAACATTGAATGCTATTACAACGGGCTTAATGTACCGGAAGATGACGCTAAGTCCCCCGAGTTCCGCTACTTTCTGCAGTTCTACCAGGACCATGCCGCCAAGGTGCGCCCTTATCGCACGGAATGGACGGTGTTTGACGAGTCCGTGCGCATCTCGGGCTCCATTGACATGGTGTTTGAGAACCTGGACCCGGCGACAGGGGAGCCCGACGGCACGCTGAGCATTTACGACTGGAAGCGCTGCAAGGAAATCAAGAAGGTGCCGTTTGGCGCCAAGGACTACTCGCACAACCCCCTCATTGCGCACATTCCGGACACGAACTACTGGCACTACTGCCTGCAGCTGAACACGTACAAAGCCATTTTGGAGCGGTGCTACGGCAAGCGCGTGACGGACTTGTTCCTGGTGTGCCTGCACCCCGACAACAAGAACGGGTCGTACCAGTGCATTCGGGTGGTGGATCTGCAGGCCGAGGTCACAACCCTGTTTGAGCAGCGCGCTCAAAGCAACGCGCTCAAAGTTTAAAAGAGTTTAAAAGAAGGAGGAGTTACAAAGAAGAAAGAATAAATGAATTAAAGATTGTGCATGAATGATGGTATATTAATATGACTTTTTTAATGAATTGCATTGGTTGCATTAGTTGCATTGGAGGATGGTTGGGTGGAAACAAAACCAAAACAAGGGTTATGGCTGCTGGATTGGCTGCGACTGGATTGGCTGCGGCTGGATTGGCCGCCGTTGTGTACAAGAGACACGCCGCGCATAAGGCCCAGTTAGAACGGTTGAAACAGTTGAAGCTGGACCAAGAGTCCGCATTTGAAAATCGGTTCCTGAAGGAGTATGACGAGCTGGCGGATGATCCGGATGCGCCCGTGCCTTCGTCCCACGCGCACGTGCGCGAGACCACCCCCCAGGGCGACGTCATCATGTCATACGACGCCGACCGCGCCATGTTCTGCTATTATTGCGACAAGCGGTCGGTGCAGTTCAAGTACTTGGAACCCGTGGCGCGCAAATACGTGGTGGAGCACGGCTGCAAGCGACTCTACATTGACATACGAAAAGCAGCTCAAGCAGCTCAAGCAGCTCAAGCAGCTCAAGCAGCTCAAGCAGCCCAACAAGTGACAGCCAGAACCCCCATGGAATCAGTGTTTGCACGGCTAAAAAAATATAGACCATCTATTCAGTCACCGGTTCCACTTAAAGATCAAGTCACGCGCTATTGGTATTGCGGTAACCTGAATGAATACAATTCACACTCTGCGACTGATGCAAATTCGCACGACTTCAGCATCATTAAGCCAATTGATTACGCCAGTTATAAAAAAATGAACAGCAGTCCTTAAAAGCAATCATTCATTTTGAAGCATTTAAATTATAATGAATATATATCTACAAGATATACATTCATTTTTTCATTGGTGGTCGCGGTCATTATGTCAATTAATGCAATAAAACGAACAAGACGCACAAAACGAACAAAACGAACAAGACGCACAAAACGAACAAGACGAACAAGACGAATAACCGGAAAATTCATGTCTGGAGGTGCGGAAGTTAATGCGCCGAGCGATAATGTGGCTGTGGTAGATTCAACTCAGGCACCCCCAGAAAATGATGCAACCACAAAAAATGATGCAACCACAAAAAATGATGCAACCACAGAAAAGGATGCAACCCAGGCAACCACAGAAAAGGATGCAACCCAGGCAACCACAGAAAAGGATGCAACCCAGGCAACCCCAGAAAATGATGCAACCACAGAAAATGATGCAACCACAGAAAATGATGCAACCACAGAAAATGATGCAACCACAGAAAATGATGCAGCAACTGCAGAAAAGGATGCAACCACAGAAAAGGATGCAACCACAGAAAAGGATGCAACCACAGAAAAGGATGCAACCACAGAAAAGGATGCAACCACAGAAAATGATGCAACCACAGAAAATGATGCAACCACAGAAAAGGATGCTGCTGCCGAAAATGAGAATACAGAAAAGGATGCAACTACCAAAGGTACTGCTAAAAACAAATGTTTTGAACATCCGTCCTTGTTAAGCACAGTGCCCCCCGAGTGCATCATCCCCGGTCCTGCGCCACAATTTCATGATTTAATGAAAGCGGCCATTAAGTACCCCGTTGAAATGGCGGCCGAGGCTGGGGCTGAGATGGCAAGCGAAGTTTTGATCGCCACTGGGAATGGGGCCCTGGTCAAAATCGCCACGGAAAAAGCACTGGGCCTTGAAGATGCAGAGTTATTGAATAAAGTGAGCAAGGATCCCATAGTGGAGGCTGAATTGGAAAAATTTCAAAACAACATGTCACGCGTGGTGGAACGAAGCATTGGAAAACTAAGTAATGATTTGAAACAACCGATAGAAGACGCAGCAGAAACAATAACAGTTGGCGCGATAAACACGGCGACAAATGCAGCTGCGAACGTTCCCATTGCTGGCTTGGCCATTACTGCGGCAACTGCTGCTGGAAGTGTGGAAAAATTGGCAGAAGAAGCAAATGACATTGTGCACGCTGTGGAAGATGCTAAACTGCCGGTGGACCAAGCAATGGCACAAGTTACTCCATTGACAAAAGCGCTCAATGATGCAGCCAACATGCCCGATGTGCCAAAAGTGGAAGTGCCCAAAGTGGAAGTGCCCAAAGTGGAAGTGCCCAAAGTGGAAGTGCCCAAAGTGGAAGTGCCAAAAGTGGAAGTGCCCAAAGTGGAAGTGCCCAAAGTGGAAGTGCCAAAGGTGCCCGAAGTGGAAATGCCAAAAGTGGAAGTGCCAAAGGTGCCCGAAGTCAAAGTGGGAGGAGGCTCTCGCAAGCGTCGCCGCATTCACAAACTGTCCCGCCGCATTGAACGCACGCTGCGTCGCGTCCAGAAAAAATACGGATTGCAAGACGACAAAAACAGTTTTTTACGGCGCACCCTCAATGTCAAAAAGTTGAAGTGATGACGTATTGAAATGTTTTTCTAAAAAAAAAACATTTAGAGAGATATGATCAATAATATGTATCATACCAATCACAACAATGCAGATATTCGTAAAGACGCTCACCGGAAAAACAATTACGCTTGAAATTGAGCCCACCGACACCATCGGCTCGCTGAAATCCAAAATCCAGGACAAGGAGGGCATTCCGCCCGACCAACAGCGGCTCATTTATGCCGGCAAACAGTTGGAAGATGAAAGAACGCTGTTGGACTACAACATTCAAAAGGAGTCCACTCTTCATTTGGTGTTGCGCTTGCGTTAAGTTCAGCGCTTTTTTGACAGCCAGCGAAGGAACCCGTTGCTGCGCGCCAAATCAAACGACGATCCCAAGTGCTCGCGCGCAATGTCGCAGGTGCGCTGTTCAAATGGTGTCAGCTGCTCGTAATAGGCCTGAAGTTCCTTATTTTCCTCATGTGAATCCATGTTTTTTCTAATTGCCTTTGGTTTCTTTCTTGATTTAAATGCCATAAATTTAAATCAATTTTTCAGAGTTTTCACTTAAAATTAAAACACGCAACAACCACAACAACCACAACAACCACAACAACCATTACAACCATTCAATGCTGCACCAAATTGCTGCTGCCTCTGCGGACTCATCAACCGGAGAGGTTGAACCGATGCCGTGGGACGATTACTTCATGTCCATCGCGTTCCTGGCGTCCATGCGCAGCCCGTGCCGCCGCCTGCGCGTGGGATCCGTCATCGTGAAGGACAATCGCATCATCGCCATGGGGTACAACGGCTTCATCGCCGGCGCGCCGCACGTGAGCCGCCTGCGCGACAACCATGAGCAGGCCATCATTCACAGTGAAATCAACGCGGTCAGCGACTGCGCGCGCCGTGGCGCCAGCCTGCAAGACGCCGCCATTTACGTAACACACTATCCCTGCATCAACTGCTTCCGATCGCTGGCGGCGTGCGGCATCAAGCGCATTTACTACTATTCCGACTACAACAACGACCCGCTTGTATCAATTTTAGCCGAAGACGCCGGCATTGTCATTCGCTGCCACAAATCGGTATGAAAATCAAAACACGCGTTCCAAAACAGGGTTCCGCTGTTACTGTCGCTGTTACTGTCGCTGTTACTGTTGTCGTCATGCTCCATGTCACTTATTATGAGCAGCGGTTCTGTATGCTCAGCCGCAAGCTTATGCTCAGCCGCAAGCTTATGCTCAGCCGCAAGCTTATGCTCAGCCGCAAGCTTATGCTCAGCCGCAAGCTTATGCTCAGCCGCAAGCTTATGCTCAGCCGCAAGCTTATGCTCAGCCGCAAGCTT
>Ga0247722_10000674_pt1 | contig 20149 bp, 22 predicted proteins | sample MSEWelMarce3H_FC_FD_189094 | JGI IMG/M metagenome (GOLD analysis project Ga0247722, IMG submission 189094) | Subsurface sediment microbial communities from gas well in West Virginia, United States - MSEEL Well Study Marcellus 3H_FC | ecosystem: Environmental > Terrestrial > Deep subsurface >... | reverse complement strand
GCGCCAGCATCGCCAAACTGCAATTCGTACAGGGCAATGATGGAGGCCAATGTTGTCTTGCCTGACTTGCGCGGCACGAACAAAATCACATCTGTCACCCAGCGGGTGTTCACATCATTCTTTGCCCGAAAGCCGTAGATGCCAGCCAGTAGCAAAATCTGGAATGGCGCCAACTCAATAGCTTTGCCAGCCTCTGGCCCCTTCACATGGCGGATGTATCTGACAACTGCAAGTTTTACCAAAGATACAAAGTTTTACGAAGATTTGAATCATTTCCGGTCTGTGCTTCGTGGCGCTGCTGCTGACAACTTTAGGTGGTTTGGACTGCTGTACAGCATCGATCCCGGAGATGAATGGAGCAATCCTGATGTCTGGGGTAAGGCAAACCCTATGCTTGGCATTTCAGTTACTGTTGACCATATCCGGCACATGGCTGAAGAGGCTTCTGCCAAGCCAGCCAGCTTGAATGAGTTCCTGTGCAAACAATTAAACATTTATGTATCTGCCAATGCCGCATGGGTTGACAGGCGCTTCTGGGATGAGTCTGTTGCTGAAAAACCACAGGATAAACCTGAGTCAACATTTATTGCATTTGACTTGGCGCACAGCCGTGACTTGAACGCTGTCTGCACTTTGCACAGGTATGGCGAAGAAGACTTTTATGCTAAGTTCCAATTCTTCCTGCCAGAAGAGTCGATGGATTTTGTGCCAAACCATTACAAGCCAATCTACCTTCAAGCCCAAGCTTCAGGCATCCTTAAGCTTACTCAAGGCAATGTGACAGACCTGAATGAGATTGAAACCTACATTAAAGCGGAGTGTATTTTCCATGATGTTAAAGAAATTGCGTTCGACCCTTACAACGCTGCTGCTTTGGTTGCAAACTTATACAGCCACGGGCTACCTGTCAAAAAGGTGGGTCAAGGTATGGCTGTACTTTCCAACCCATCTAAAACGACTGAGCAGCTTATTCTCAAGAAAGCCATAAAGCACGATGGCAACCCATTTGTTGGGTGGCAGCTTGGAAACTGCGAGGTTTATACCGATGTCAACGGCAATGTGAAGGTGCGTAAGAATGAGGCAGACCCATCTGCCAAAGTTGACGGTATTATTTCTATGATTATGGCGTTACACTGCCACCTAGATAATGTTTTCGTTACGGAATCATTTGGCTTCAGGTCATTAGATTGGTAGAATGTAATGAATTAGGAGAAAATCATGGGCATTTTGGATGTTTTTAGCAGTAAAAAAGCAACAAATAATGAGAGCAACTCGTTGTTTGGTCAGACTGCATTGGGCAACAATATTGTTTACCAAAGCAATAAACAGCAGCCAAATGTAAATACCCAGATACTCTATGTCACGACAGCCAGCACGACCAATGCTGGTCGCCCTGTTGACATGTCAATGCTTACACGCAACAGCACAGTGATGTCCTGTATTGCGATTAAAGCTAGGGCGCTTGCACAGTTGCCAATTAACATTTGTTGCGAAGGCGAAGATGGCGAATATGTAAATGCCATTAAAGACCCGTCAGTTGGCACACGAGATAAGACAAAAGCCAAGCAAGTTGCCAAGCTTTTGAATAATCCTAATAACTTCCAGAGCAAATATGAGTTCTGGTATCAGTGGCTCATGTGGTATGAGCTTGCTGGTGAAGCGTTTACTCTGTGGTGGCGAAAAGACCAAGAGTCTGCAACCGAGACTCCTCTGGAAATGTATATTATGGATAGCACATTGATTGCTGTAACAATCAATCCTGCACGATATCCATCGTATCGCCTGTCTACACCGGCATACGGCTTTAGCCGTGACCAGCCACTCAAAGCGCATCAAATCATGCACTGCAAAGAGATGGCGTGGCAAGGTTCTGCCGGTTTCAACAAAGGTATCTTGGCTGCTGAGTTGGTAGCCTTAGACCAAGACATTGACCTGTACGCAAACTATGTGATGCAGAACGGTGCAAAGCCATCTGGCATGTTCTCGACCGATGCTGTTGTACCTGATGCCAAATATAAAGAAATTGCTGCCCGTTTAAAAGAAGCTTGGAGCAATATGGTTGGCTCACGCCAATCTGACCCATCTAAGCCCGGTCAAGGCATGCTGCTGGACCAAGGCATGAAGTACACGCCATTGGAAATGCTCAACTTGCAAGATGCTGACGCTGCTAACCTGAAGATGCAGACCATGCGTAGGATTTGCGGCTTATTTGGTGTGCCTCCACAAATGATCGGCATTATTGATGGCAAGTTTAATAACAGTCAAACGCAAATGGATGAGTTCTACAAAGGGACTATGTACCCAATGCTGGTAAACATCCAAGAAAAACTCAAGCAGCATTTATTTGTTGGTTATCCATCACTTTGTGTTGAGTTTGACACCAGCGACTTCTTGAAGGGCGCACCACTTGACCAAATGAACTTTGCGACAGCGGGTGTGACCAATGGAATTATGACTCCCAACGAAGCGCGTGAGTATATGGGCATGCCTAATATTGAAGGTGGCGATGAGTTGGTCCAACCTAATAAACCGGCTGATTCTATTTCTGGTTCTAGCCCCCAAGATACTGGTGGCGGTGGTGGAAACCAAAAGAAGAAAATGAATATAGGAAAGACTTGATAAATAATGCAAACTGATTCAAAATATCTGGTAGCATTAGCGAAACAGGTTCGTCAACCTGTAATACAGTTGCCTGTACTTTTAGGGCAACCCCCTAAAATACAAGATAACAACCAATCTATGGCTTTAGGGGCTATTAATGAAGCAAATGAATCTAATCTGCGAAGCAAGGTTAAACCTAACGGAAAAATCCGCAAGCGGAGAACCAACAGGCAAGATTGAAGCTCGCATTACCACTTGGGGCGCTCGCGAAGGCGCTGATGGTCGCAAATTCTTCTATAAGCCTGAAGGCTTTATGGAGTGGGCCAAAGAGTTTGCCGCTTCTGGCAGACCACTTCCAATGTTCTTGAACCACAATGCTGAGTCTATGCCTGTTGGCGAGTGGACAAGCATTGAAATGGATGATGAAGGCATGAGCGCCAGCGGTCGCTTGTTCCTGAACACCAGTGTTGGTTCAGACCTTTATCAAGTTATGTGTGAGTCACCAAACATGTTCGGTGGCGTGTCTGTTGGCGCTTATGCTGACGAATATCAGTGGGTCACTGAAGGTGGCGAAGTTTTTCCAGCAGGGTCTGATGACTATTGGGAAAAAGGCTACTTCCAAATCACTAAAGGTGGTTTGCGCGAGACTAGCGTTGTGATGTACCCAAATAATCCTAAAGCAGAAGTTAAGAAGCTGGAATATTTCCGCGCTGATGGCTCTGCTGATTTAAAAGTTTTGGAAGAAGCCTTGCGGGATGCTGGGTTGTCCAAAAGCGATGCGGTCGCTGCCGCATCAACATTCAAGAAAGTTCTGGAGCAGCGTGATGCTGCAACTGAAGCAATTGAAATTGCGCCTCAACAGAGTGACTCTGGTGCGGAAGCGACCGAAGCTGAAATTCTCGCTGCTCTTGAGCAACGCGAACTTCTTAAACTCCTAGACAAACGACTTAAAGGTTAATCATGTCAAAAGAAATCATTGAAAAATTGGACGCTATCGAAGCTAAACAAGCTGAGAGCGTTGCGGCTGTTGAGGCCAAAATCCCCGCTGCTGTTGAAGCTGTTAAAGCTGAATTCAGCGAAATGGTTGCTGCTCTGGAAGCCAAAGTGTCTTCTATTGAAGCTCCTGCTCTGCACAAGCCTGTTGCCAAGACTATTCGTCAAGATGTGAACCGCAGCGTTCGCGAGCAACTGTCTTCTTTCTACAAAGGTAACAACCGTGTAGAAAAAGAACTGCAAATTTTTGCTGACGAATCACAAATGCAAGCTTACCTGAACGAAGCTTCTGCTTTGACAGGTTCTGGTAACAATCAAGGTGGTCGTACCGCTTATGACCCAGTGTTTGCTGCACTGCGTTTGGCTAATCCATTGCGCGGTGTTTCACGCACTGTTGCTACCGATGGTTCAAGCTACCAGTTCCGTGTCAAGACCGGCAACGCTGGCGCTGCTTGGGGCTATGGCATTCAGAACAACGGTGCTGCTACAACTGAAGACACTTCTATCTGGCAACTCGTTTTGCAAGACTTGAATGTTCAGTTCCCAATCCGTACTGCTGCATTGGATGACATCGATGGTTTGGAAGCCAATGTCGTTGATGACATGTTGGCTGAATTTGCTCAAGCTGAAGCTCTCAGCATGATGCAAAATAACGACCAAGGTTTGACTTCTTTGCCATACGGTGGAAGCAACGGATTGCGTGGCCTTGACCAATACGCTGGTGCTGCGTCAACTTATGCTGGTGGTGTTTGCACTACTGCTGCCTTCGGCTCTTCTGGCACTGGTTCTACCAGCGGCTTGCACAGCTTGGCAACATACGACCAATTGACAACTAACGCTAATACTGTTGGCGCCAACAACATCACCTATACCGATGTGGTCAATTTCGTATATAGCCTCCCGCAACAATATTGGACCGAAAGCGCTAAGTTCGTTATCAGCCCAATCCTGTTGAATGCTATTCGTGCATTGAAAGATGACAATGGCGCACCTATCTTCAATCGTAATGAAGGTTTGTCTGTTGACGGTATTGTTGGCAACTTGTTGGGCTTCGATGTTGTTGTGAACAAGTATTGCGATACTCCTTCACAAACTACTGTGGCTTCTGCCGGCACTAACAGCTTGTATCCAATGTACTTCGCTGACTGGAGCCGCTTCCACACAATCATCGACCGTCTGAACATGGTTATGCGTAGATACGACCAGACATTGCCCGGTTACATCACCTTCTTCGGTGAGAAGCGTTTGGCAACATCTGTGCGTGATCCTAACGCTGGTGTTCGCTATCGTTCTACAGGCACAGCAGCCTGATAAAACGGAGGGGGGTAATTCCCCCTCCTTTTTGTTTTAATAATTTAGGAAATAGCCATGACCATCACCGAAAAAATTCTCTCTGGAATCAAACAGGCCATTACTGAGGGCGGCAAAGTCAACATCGACCTGAAAGAAGCCTCTGCAATCACTGGCTCTGGTTCTGGTGTTGGTGGTCGCGTGATTTTTGATGAAGCTTTCGCAGCACTGCGTTACGCTAACCCATTCCGATTGGGCGCTCGTATTGTTCCAGCGTCTGGTTCTGATATGCAGTTCGTTGCTAAAACTGGTAACGCGACATATCAAACAAACCCTTGGGGTTATCCTGTTCAAAACAACACAGGTAGCCCAAATATCAACACATCAATCTGGCAACTGCCTGTTCGTGTTGTTACTGCTCAATTGCCAATCCGTTCTGCTGTTATGTCAGATGTGAATGGTTTGGAAGCCTCCATTGTTAACGACTTGATGCTTGAGTTTGCTCAAGTTGAAGGCGCATCGATGGCAATCAACAGCGATCAAGCTGGTTCAACAACCACATCAACCGGTGCTACATCAGGTTTGCGTGGTTTGGACATGTATGTCTCTGCTTCTGCTTCTGCTTATGGCACAAGTGGCACTGCAATTACAAACGGCATTCACTCTATTGCTACTGTTGCACAAACAAGCGGTGGTGTTGTGTATAACGATATTGTTGATGTTGTTAATGCGTTCCCAAGCCAGTACTGGTCTTTGCCCGGCAATGCTTGGTACATCCGTCCATCAATGATTGATTCACTGCGTAGTTTGAAAGACACGCAAGGTCTTCCATTGTTCTTGGAAATTGGCGATGAAGATGGTGCTGCTGTAGGCCGTATGTTTGGTTTCCCTGTGATTCCTAACCCATACCTGTCTACTTCATTCCCAATCTATTTGGCTAACTGGCCCCGTTTCTTGACCATTGGCGACAATGAAGAAATGTCCATTCAGATGTTTGAACAAACTAGCCCCGGCTTTGTTACCATCTATGCTGAAAAGCGTGTGGTAAGCTCAGTTCGTGACCCATTCGCTGGTGTGCGAATGAGCGCCTGAAAGGGTTAAAAATGGCAGTTGACAATTATCAGTACGGTTCGCCCTTCGGGGCGCAAACGCGCAATCCGTTCAACTATGAAAAGTTTGAGCAGATTAACCGTGACAATACAACAACTTGGTTAACTCTTGAAGAAGTTACCCAGCATTTGAATTTGTACGATGATGAGAGTCAAGACTCCTACATAACCAGCCTATCATTGGCTACAAGGCAAGCAATTGAAGACTACCTAGGGCTGAGTATCTTCCCAGTAACTTATCGCGTCTGGTACGGCACATCAAGCCTTGCTGCCTCACCTGTTTGCTTTGACTTGCCTGAAGTAAGCCAAAACATTAATCAAGGACAGCCTGAAATCACTATTGGTTCAGTTGGTTATTGGACAGATGCGTTCCCTCCTGTTTTTGAGGTAGTTGATCCATCTCAGTATTATTATGATGCTTCTGGCAACAAGATCATTGTGTCTTCATTGCCAACATCAATTAATACTGTGATGACTGCGCCAATTGTGATTCAATACAGTACTGTTTCTAATCCAATCTCTGCTTATCCTGTAATTAAGCAAGCTGGCTTGTTGCTGCTGACTCACTTGTATAACAATCGTGCTAACGCCACTGAAGTAAAGTTGAAAGACATCCCATTTGGCGTTACCACATTGCTTCGTAATTACAAACCTCTGGTGATGTAATGGCAATCACAAGATATGAAACCATTGAAGTTAATAACCTGACTTTTGGGCAGTCAAGCTTTGGTGAGCAAAGCACAACTGAAACAAAATGGTTTGCAACTCGCGCTCTTGTTGGAGATGTTTCCAACAGCGTAAAGATTGCTGACAAATATCGTTTGTATCAAGACTTGGTTAATTTAACTTTGAACTACACGCCAAACATGAAAGCGATTGTTGATAATCAGCAATCCTATTCAATTAAATGGCGTAACCATAGTTGGCGTATTACTGACGCGCGCGAATCTAATGACAGAATGCGCGTGACATTTATGTGCTACCGTTCTGACCCTGTTACTGCGGTTTAAAAATGGCAACACAAAACAATGTCGTTCAATATGGAAAAGCGATCCAATACCAGTTGGCTGGAATTGTGTCGCCTATCCCTGTGTATGCTGCGTTTGACCGCAATTTTGCCAATGAGCCAAAGTTTATTACTTGGATGCTCAGAAATGTCCACCAACCGGTGTACACGGGTCAACAGCAGTCTAATAAGGGCATTGATCGCCCTGTTTTTCAGATTTCTATCTTCTCTCAGAAGATTGAAGACGGTTTCACAATATCCCAACAGGTATTAGAATCGTTACACGGTTATAGCGGTATGTTTGGTAATCCATTGGATGGCGGTTTCTTTATTGCCAAAGCTGATGTGTATTGGCTTTACAACAGCTATAACAACGAAGAAAATATGGCGCAAATCTTTTTAGATTGCACTATTGATATTCCAGCATAAGACAATTTCTTAACTCTTTGAAGGAAACTCAAAATGGCTTTAATTAACAAAATTCTTCCCGGTTATACCGCGACTCTCTGGTGTCAAGATGACGCTAATCCAGTAGCTTTGACTGATACTCAACTTTCTACTTGGACTGCTCAAGTTGCAACCATTGTTGGTACTGCTGCTGGCGGCACTGGCACTGCTGGTATCTTGGTCCCTGTGGAAGCTGTTCCAGCTTTCGGTGCTGATGACGCTTTTGCTGCTTACTCAGTAGCTGGCGCTCGTACAGGCGCGAAAATCACTACACAAAACCAAGTGACTTCGCTGACTATTACCGCTGCATGGAATCCTGCTGACACTGCTCAGTTGTTGATCCGTGATGACGGCTATAACGGCACAATTATTCGCACCTATGTTATTGCTGTTTATGACGGTGAAGACACTGTTGCTTACGCCTTCAACGGTCGCGTTGGTGGATTGCAGTGGGACATGTCTCCTTCTGCAGAAGGCAAATTCATCTTTACTATTCACCCAGTAGGTGGAAATAGCTACGGCTGGTCTAACAACACCTAAGATATGACTACGACAGTAAAAGACAACACAGACCTGTTGAGTTTCCTAGTAGCCCAATCCGATTCTTCTAAGAATTGGTTTGGGTTCACTCAACAACGAATCACTGCTATTGCGTTAGCGCATGACATTGCTCGGCATCATGCTGACAAACTCACTCCAGATCAAGCGGTGCAATACGCCATTGAACTGAATGAGGCTATTTATCACAAGATTATCAAGACAGCAAAATAAGGTAAAAACATGACAAGACTAGGTTCTGCCTTTGGCAGTAAATACAACACAGAAGCTCTAAGAACAAAAACATTTGAGCTTGCTGGTCACATATTTAAAGTTCGCATCCCTCTGACAAAAGAGATGGATGAGATTCAAGAGCGAGTCACCAAATTTGACGAAGCAGAATTGCAAAGTCGATTTGAAAAAATGACTGCAAGCTTTAGAACTGGTGAGCCTGTTGAAGGCATTGTCATTACTGAAGATGATGTCATAGTTGATGGTCGTCCGACCAAAGAGCTTGTCAAAACTACGCTCATCACAGAAAACCAAATTGTTGCATTTATCAAGTTGCTTGTGCCTGAAGAAGGTACGCTTGATGAATTGACTTATGCAGATGTAGATTCTGAATGGCCTATTCAGGTGCAGCTTGAGCTTTTAGCCAAGATTACTGAAGCCATTCAGCCCGGATACAAGGTTTCACGGGGAAACTAATACAGGACATCCACCGGCAGGCTAGGGCGTATATTTATGCTCACGGAGGGTGTCCTGATGATGTTCCTGTGGACGATATGGTCAACATAGAGATTATGTTGTCTGATGGCATGATAGGAAATAAAGCTATTCTGGTAGCTTTAAGCTCCTTGACCACAGGCAATTTAAACTCGAAAATAGCCAAGACGGCAACACCATTTCAAATGAAAGATGTGTTGCCATCAACGCATGAATATATTGTCCCGCCTCCTACTGAGGAAGAGATGAAAGCAGAAGTGAATAACAAGCTGTCAGCCTTCATTAGTATGATGCCGGGTTCGGAGGCGTTCTTGAAAGTGTGAAATGGCCTATGTCCCTGAAAAGCTTACCTTTGACCTAGAAGGGTTTGAAGAGTTTGAGCAGCAGCTAAAACAAATAGCTGAAGGCTTTCGGGGCGATTTAGTGGCCCGTAACACGCTAGTTCCATCAGCCAAAATCGCTATGGAATCTGTTTTAAATTCCGCACAAAGCAGAGCGCCCGTAGGTGATAAGCCTAGGGATGCCAAAAATCCTTTTCATATGCGAGACACCATTCGTTTGGATGCCCGTATCCCTAACGAAAGGGATAAAAAAAGCGAATATGTTAATGAAACTGATGCAGCCATTGCTGTGGTTTCTGTCAAGAAAAGTGCGGTTTCTCTTGCTCAAGAATTTGGCACTTCCAAAATAGCAGGGAACCCTTTTATGCGTATAGCATTGCAACAAAATGCTGGAACGGTCTTAACCGTTCTAAAATCTCAACTGGCTTCGCGCATTCCAGATTACGCTGCCAAGCTGGCTAGAAAGAGGAAATAATGGCTTCACAAAATATTGCCCGATTAGGCGTTGTCCTTGGATTGGACACTGCTGAATTTACCGCTTCTATTGACAAGGCTATTTCTGAAAATGCCAAGCTAAAGAATGCTATTCGTAGAGATAACAATGCAGCGGCTGCTGAAATTACAGCCTTAAAACACGCAACAGATGATTACGGCAAAACTCTTACTAGAGTGCAAATAATTGAGCGTGAATCTACTTCTGGTCGCTTTATGAATGCGACTAAAGAGATGAAGCAATTATTGTTAGAAAAAGCCAAAGCTTATGACGCTGTAGCGGCCTCAACAGCAAAAGCTACTGCTTCTCAATTTAAATTAAATGAACAGCAAAAGATTCAACTGACATATCAGACAACTGACTTATTTACTCAAATTGCTTCTGGACAAAATCCATTGATTGCCATCATTCAGCAAGGTGGTCAATTAAAGGATGTCATGGGTGGCGTTGGAAATATGTTCAGAGCCATTGGAACACTCTTTACTCCAATGGTATTGGGCATTGGTTCTGTTGCTGCCGGTTTTGGAACTTTGGCTCTTGCGGTATATCAAGGCCGAGATGAAATTGATAAATTTAACGACACATTGGCATTAACAGGAAACTATGCCGGCATTACTGCCAATAAGTTTATTGAAATGTCCAATCAATTAGCCAAAGCTACCAATATGACAATTGGTGCGGCTAGAGAGGCTTTGAATGCTGTTGTTGGTTCTGGCAAGTTTGCAGAAAATGCTGTTAGTTCTGTAACTCAGGCTATTTTGCAATACGCTCAAATTGCTGGTGTTGATGCAAAGGTTGCTGCTGATAAATTAATGTCTGGTTTAGATGGTAGTGCTTCTGGCGCCAAATCATTAAACCAACAAATGAATTTCTTGACGCTGGCGCAATACAAGCAAATTGAAGCCCTTGATAAAGCTGGTAAACAGCAAGAAGCAGCAAAGATTGCATCTGATGCACTTAATACTCAATTAGCAAGACAAAGGCGCGAGCTTGGGTATCTTGAAAGTGCATGGCAGTCTACTAAGAATGCTGTTAGTGAGTTCTGGGATTTGCTTAAAGCTATTGGAAGACCAGAATCAACAAACCAAGTTATTGATGCACTTGATAAACAAATTGCTGCCGTTCAAGCAAACTTACAAGGTGGCGACAGTCCTTTTGCAAAGACGCAGCGAAAAGAGTTGCAAGCTCTTAAAGAAAAAAGAGAAGCATTGCTTGAAACTTCCCGACTTGAAGCTAGGTCTAAAGCTGCAAATGATGTAGGTGATGCAAAGAAAGAAATTGATGATTACGCCACTGCCGGTGGAATTTCAAAAGCTCGTCAATATGCTGATGAGGTTGCTAAAGCACAAGCTAAAGTAAAAATGGTTGTTGCAATGGCAACAGCCAGCGATATGCAAAAAGTTGATCTAGAAGCAGACAACAAAATTTTTGAATTAAAGCGCGAAATGGCAAAGCGCAATGAAGATGAACGCTATGTATTTGCAACAAGAAATGCAGAATTGCTTACAGCTAAACTTGCAGAAATTGAAGCAGATAGAGTCAACAAGATTCGTGAAATTAAACTGAAAGCTACTATTAAAGAAAATGAGCAATTTACCCAAATGCAAGAAGAGCTTGCAGCGGGTGAAGTTGCTCGTCAAAATGAAATCTACGAAATCCGCAAACGATTGGCTAATGAAACAACTTCTAAAAGAGAAGAGTTGGAATACAGCACCAAATTAGCAAACTTAGAAATGCAAATGGTTTTCTCAACAGAGAAAGAATTAGCACTTTCTAAATTGCGATTAGAAACTGAAAGAGAAATAGCTAATCTGAGAAAACTTAATTTAGATGAAGCAGATAAACAATTATTTGAAAAGCAAATACGCGATACAGAAGCATTGAAAGAAACTTTTATTTCTCTGCAAGATAGCATGAGAAAGACGCAACAAATCAACGATACGATTTGGAGCAACATGTCTTCTGCTATTGACACTTTTGTTAGAACAGGCAAATTGTCTATGAAAGATTTGGCCCGTAGCATCATTCAGGACTTGATTGCTATTCAAATGAAAGCTGCTGCTCTTTCATTCTTGCGAATGTTTTTTGCTCCTTCAATGGGTCCGTCAATGGATAGTGGCGCATTGCCATCTAGTTTTAATCAATACCTTGCCCCTAAAGCTGCTTATGGTGGAACAATTACAGGTCCAACTATTGTTGGTGAAAAAGGGCCAGAATTGTTTATGCCTTCTGGCGTAGGAACAATTGTTCCTAATAGCCAAATGAATCAAATGGGCAACACTACTAATGTGACTAACAATTACATCAATGCAATTGATACTAAATCATTTGAAGATAGATTGCTTAGTAGTTCAAAAGCTATTTGGGCGGCTAACAAATATGGCGAGAAGAACTTAGCCACAAATTACGGGAGAACCTAAGAATGTCGTTTCAGACCATATTTGAAATTCAGCAGTCAATGACAGTGCAAAACCGCAGGACTGTTGGTCAGCAATATAGCCGTTCAGGACAGGTGCGAGTTGCTCAATACCTAACTTCTGTGCCTTGGGTTTTTGTTGTCGAGCCACATTCGTATTTGTACTATCCGCGAGTTCGAAATGTAATTCAAGCCATTGACAACAAAGATAGACAATTGCCTGAAAGCATTTCGTTTGCAAGCAATAATCTTTCTTGGTTTATTAGATACCAAGGCGATTTATCAACTTTGCAACAGGCCGCATTAACTTTGGCAAGTTTGCCTGTGGCTAACTCTCAAACAATCACCGTTGGCGGTTTACCAAGCATTTCTGCTTCTGCTTATATTTTTAAAGCGGGTGATTTTTTACAGTTAGGCATTTACCCATACAAGGTTACACAAGATGTTGTTAGGGGTTCTGGTTCAACAGTAACTGTTAATTTGCATCGGCCTGTTATTGGAACACCAACTGTTGGCCCATTGTCTGGTGTTGGTACTGGTTGCTCTTTTTATATGTTGGCAGAAAAGTGTCCAACCTATACACTTAACCCTGCTCCAAATGGCGCATTTGTTCAATGGGACGAACCATTTGTATTTAGAGAGGACATTACAGGATGAGTACAACAATAGCGGCTCTTTCAAGCCCATCAATTAACTATGCTGAGTTTATTAAACTCACTACTGCCAGCGACACCTATACCTTCTGTAACGCAGCCGCACCTATTACGGTTGATGGAACAACTTACAGCAACTTAGGAAGTCTATTAAGTATTGGCGAAATTAAGCGTGAAACAAAAGCCACTAGTGGTGATTTAACGATTGCGTTAACTGGTGTTGATGGCGCTAATGTGGCGGTCATTCTTGATTCTGATATCAAGGGTTCTTTGGTAGAAGTTTGGCGAGGTTTCTTTGATTCAAACAACCAAATCATTACAACACCAACACTGCAATTCTTTAAACGATATCAAGGTTATGTAAATAACTTTTCTGTCACTGAAGATTGGAACGAACAAGTAAGAACGCGAATTGCCACTTGCTCTATAAGTTGTGCATCATTCAGAATGATTTTGCAAAATCGTATTAGCGGATTAAAAACTAATCCAACTGTATGGAAAAACTTTTACCCTAACGATACAAGCATGAATAGAGTGCCTGTGATTGCAGCAACCTTTTTTGACTTTGGCTCACCACCTTTGCAGGGAAGTCAATCAAGTACTTCAGCTCCTTCAGACAACGGCACATCACAATTCCAAGACGCATAAATTAAAAAATGATAAGACTTGCAACAAGATATGACATACCAAGATTACTAGAAATTGTTGAGGCTTACGCTTTAGAAAACACAATTGCAAAACTTGGAGACAGCAGCAATCATTTTCCAAAGTATGTTGAAGAACTTTTGTTTGGAATCATACAAGGTAGAGGATTTATTTACATTGATAACAATATGCGCGGTGCAATCATTGCCATAAGACAAAACAATATATGGTCGCCAAAGGTTCGCGAATTGCATGAACTATTGTGGTGGGTAGAGCCAGAACATAGAGATGGGACCATTGGTGGCAGACTTTGGAAAGAGTTTGATACACAGGCAAAAAAGATGTTAGAAGTTGGAAGTATTGATTTAATATACACATCAATTTCTGCTAATGGTCCATTGATTGATTACACGCGCAGAGGCTATAAGCCTGTTGGCGCAACTTTTGTTAGGGAATAAAAATGGTTGCAACAATGATTGCAGCGGCATATTTTGCCGCAGGAACTTTTGCTTATGCGGCAACTGTGTTTGCTGTTAACTTTGCTTTATCGATGGTTATTTCGAGAGCATTTGGTTCTTCTGGTGCTAATCAAAGTATTGACAATGGAGTTCGCCAACAAGTTCCCCCAGCCACCACCAATAGCTTGCCAATTGTTTATGGTGACGCTTATTTGGGAGGCACATTTGTTGATGCTGTTTTGTCAACAGATCAAAAGACTATGTACTATGTTTTGGCTATTTCTCAGATTAGCCCAAATGGTCAATTCTCTTTTGATACGACAAAAATGTACTGGCAGGATCAAACCATTGGATTTGATGGATCAGATACAGCCAAAGTTGTCAGCTTAACTGATGGCGCAGGCAATGTTCAAACTAAGATTTCTGGCAATCTTTACATTCATCTATACAGATCAAATGAAGCAGGCGTTATAACGGCCTTAAACGGCTCTGCGTTGCCTAATTCTGTGATGGGTGGTAGTGACATAGCCGAAGCACAAAGATGGCCTTCTACGGGCCGTCAAATGAATGGTTTGGCGTTTGCAATTGTCAAGATGATCTATAACAGGGATGCTGGCACAACTCAGATGCAAACTGTGACATTTAGAGCATCTCATTATTTGAACAATCAAGGTGTTGCAAAGCCCGGAGATGTTTGGTACGACTACATTACAAATCAGAAATATGGTTGTGCTATGGATGCGACCATTGTTGACGCTGATACAGCCACAGCCCTAAACACTTATTCTGATGAACTGATTACTTACACCCCTGCTGCCGGTGGTAGTGCCACACAGCCTCGTTATCGAATTAATGGCGTTTTGGACACAGGGCAAAATGTATTGTCTAATCTAGACCAAATTATGATGGCTTGTGATTCTTGGAATCAATACAACGCTACCAAGGGTAAATGGGCAATTGTTATTAATAAAGCTCAAGCCACTAATTTCTATTTTGATGACTCAAATATTATTGGTGAAATTCGAGTTAGTGCTTTTGACATTTCTGCAAGCATTAACCAAATTCAAGCGCAATTCCCAAGCAAGCTAAACCGTGACCAATCAGATTATGTTTATCTAAACACGCCTGAAGAATTGTTGTTTGCTAATGAGCCAGTTAACAAGTACACCGTTGATCTAAGTATGGTCAATGATTCTGTGCAAGCGCAGTACCTTGCTAACAGAATGCTTGAGCAAGCTAGGGAAGACTTAATTGTCAATTTTTCTACCACCTACAACGGCATTCAAGTCGATGCTGGAGATGTAATTAGCGTAACCAATTCTGCCTATGGTTGGGACGATAAGTTATTTAGGGTAATGAAAGTTTCTGAGATTTCATTGCCTGATGGAAACTTGGGGGCCGCTCTAGAACTAAACGAATACAACGCGCAAGTTTATGATGACAAAGACATCACTGAGTTTTCGCCTTCACCAAATAGCAACCTGTCAAACCCTAATTTCTTTAGCAATCTGACAGCGCCAACAGTTGCCAATATAAACACTACTGCAACTATTCCGCATTTCGATGTTGTTTGTTTAGTTCCTTCAACAGGTCGCGTAACTGAAATGACTTTGTTTTACACAACAGTCAGCAGTCCAACAACAACTGATTGGGAAGTCTGGAGTGTTCAAACATTATCCAACTCGCAACCATTTGCACCTTCTACAAATCTTGTTTTCTCAAACATTAATTTACCAACTAGCACTTATTATTTCTCATATAAAGTTGCAAACGAATTAGGTGGTTCTGCGCTTTCACCGATATCAACTAGTTTTAGTTGGTCGCCTAATCCAACGGTGACTGCTGTTGCTGGTACTTTCTTGGCTACATTTTCGCCAGTGGTTATGCAAGTACCAAGGAACTCTTCCTTTGTTCCATCATTCACTGGTTTAATTTCACAACTGTACGGCTCTGCCGCAGGCGGTTCAATTGATTTTGTTCCTGCACAATCAGATAGTGATGCTTCTTTTTTAGATAACACTTGGCGAATTGGCGGGTCATCAACTACTGGCTATGCAGATATCACCACTACCAATGGTTTGGTGATGGGTTCATTGACTGATGGTGGAACATTTGCACAATGGGCTGCACCAAGTGCAATGAGTGCATCTCCTGCAACCCTTACTGTTCCAGTTAGGTACAAATCTGCTTTGGGGTTTGTTTCGCAAGGTGCATCTGCAATTTTGCAATTTGTTTTTGTTGATCAAGGCGCAACAGGAAATCCCGGCACTGATGGAAATCAATCAGCAACTCCAACGCTATACCAATGGTCAACTGCAACTCCATCCAATCCTAGTGGGCAGTCTACATACACTTGGGCGACTGCTACAAATGCAAGTTACACGGGTGGTGGTGGATGGACAACAACAATTCCTGCGAATCCCGGTGTTCCATTAATTCAATTATGGACAGCAACCAAACCTGTTGTTGCCGTTGTTGGCACTGTAACTTCAACAATTAGTTGGACAAGCGGCTATTCAATTGCTTCTGTTACTTTAAATGGACAGAATGGCGCAAACGGCACAAACGGCACTAATGGTTTAAATGGTTTGCAAACTGCAAGGCCAGTTGTCTATCAATGGGCAATAACTATTCCCGCAGGACCAACAGGTAGTTCTACTTACACATGGTCCAATTCCTCATTTACCCCTGTGCCTTCTGGCTGGAATACATCAATTACTGCTGCCCCAAGTGCGGGATATACATTGTGGGCTGCTTCTGTCAATATTTCTGATACTGCTACAGCGACAACTACTTCAATTAATTGGAGTTTGGCAAGTATTGTTGCTGCTGGATATGCAGGAACTAACGGAGCCACTGGTCCTACCGGTCCTACTGGTCCTACTGGCGCTACAGGACCAACTGGAGGCACTGGCCCCACAGGAAATCAAGGTGCTTCTGCACGAATTTGTTATTCCAAAACAACGCTAACTTCACTGGCTTCAACGCCTACAACAATTACAACATCTGGCTCAAGTTCATTCCCGCCAAATGGCTCTTGGGGAGGGGATACTGTTTGGCAAGATACTCCACCAGTAATTGGTGCAGGAGAGTCTGTTTATCAGTCAGATGGCATTTATAACCCTGCAACAGGTGTAACAGTTTGGAATGTGCCGTATTTGTCTGCATTGAAAGTTGGTAGCCTTTCTGCTATTAGCACAAACACAGGTAATTTAACTGTTTCTGGAACAATTCAATCTAATACTGCAAATTTAAGCGGCACAACAATGACGGGTTCGGGTGCTGTTATTTATTCCAACGGTCAATTTGCAGTTGGTAATGCAAGCAATAACATCACATATAACGGTTCAGCAATTACGCTGAACGGAACTGTTGTTTTCCCGGCTAACATTAACTCAAATAATCTGACATTAAAAGATGGTTCTGGCAATGTTATCTTGGGCAATGGAACGCCCTTGAACTTTGGGAATATTACGCCTGCATCAGGTTGGTTAAATAACAATATTTCTATTAACTCTAATGGCACATTGTCGGGCGCAGGAGGTGGTGCTGTTACTGTTCCGGGACTGGACAATAGTATTGTTCGATCTGCCAATCCAATCACATCCGCAAATGTTTCAACCTACATTGGCGCGGCTGCAATTGGCACGGCATATATTCAAAATGCCGCCATCACAACAGCCCTGATTGGCACGGCACAAATCACTACATTGAAAGTTGCAAATGAGGCTATCACATCTTCATCATTTGCGGGTTCTAACGGCTTCCAAAGGTTTGCATCTGGTTCTATTATTGTTACTGTAGATGATACCTTTGCAACATCTTATATTTATGCAAATGCAGGCGATCAGATTTTGATTGATTGCACATACTATTATCGAGTTGAAGCAGAAGCAAATCAACCTTGGGTTTTGACACCGCAAATTTTCTGTAATGGAACATTGGTTTTTAATGGCTATTCTTTACCTTGGAGCCAAATCCAATCATCACAAAACTTTACACAATCAATTAAAGGTTTGTACACTGCCCCATCTACAGGAACGCAAACAATTACCTTAAACACAAATACTCAAATCAATAACTTCAGTGGAACGCAAGCATTTGGTATGCGTAATTTATTGGTTAATGCTTTTATTGGAAGGAGATAAAATGCCTAGATATGCTGAAGTTGATTCCAACGGGCTAGTAGTTCAAATGCTAGATTTCTCAAGCCCACAAGTTCTTGAATACTTAAAAACTACAAAACCAACTTCTTTGTTTGTTTTGACCGAATATTTTGGTGATGCATATCTCTATGAGTATGTTGACGGGGTGATTGTTTACAACCCAAATGGGAAGCCAAGCCCAGATTACCCGCAGTAAATTTGATAAATATTTATTGCGCCTGTTTAATTTAAACAGTAAAATTAAGAAAACACAAGATAGCATCCGTACCCCTGCGAGTGCGCGGGGATCGTCACAACCTGAGTGCAGGGAATAAAATGGCTATTTTTAATAAGAACACGCTACTTCAAGTTAGCGGTTTCGATAACGAAATCATTGCAGGCGAGTTGGTTTGGCAGCAAAAAACCTACTGGAACATGACAATGACAGCGGCAGATGGCGTAACGCCCATCGACCTTGGCGGGGCCTCCATTGATGCCCAAATCGTTCGCAGGGCTGTATCTAACATTCAAGATACCCGAAATGGTTTGTCTTTTGATATTGCAAACTATGAACCCACGCCAACGCCTATTCCTTTAAGCATTACCAATCGTAGCGATGCCACTGGCTTTTTTACGCTTGTTATTAATGACTACACATGGGATTTAATTAATTCTGATCCAGAGTTAAAAATTAACGCTGTTGATTGCGTTGGCTTTTCTGGAAGGATCAAAATTGGTTTCCCTGCCAATTCAACAAACCCACAAGATGATTCAATAATTTTCTTGTTGTTCTTGGTTCGTTCAGACGGAATCGTGGTGGTCTAAATGCCAAACATTAAAGTTAATGTTGGGAATACTAATGGCGTAAATGTTCAGGTTCAAGATTCAAACAACTTAAAACTTGTTGTTCAAAATCCTTCTGCCATTAACGCAGTTATTACACAGTTACCCGACAATGTCATTCAGTTAAATCGTGGCATTGTTGGTCCTGTTGGCCCCCCCGGTGAATCAAACATTGGTGGCTATCCAATCGTCATTACAGACGCAAATAACCGCGATGTTCTTATGTGGATGGATGGCGATTGGGTCAATGTCCCACAAACTGAAGTCACTGATGGTGGAAATTTTTAAGGAATTGACATGAGCAATACTATTCGCATTAAACGCAGGGCAAATGGTGGTGGTGCAGGCGCACCAACAACTTTGGCAAATGCTGAGTTGGCGTTTAACGAACAAACAAATGTTCTTTATTACGGCACAGGCACAGGCGGTGCAGGCGGCACAGCAACTTCAATTATCCCAATTGCGGGTAATGGCGCTTTTGTTGATAACTCTACAGACCAAACTATTGGTGGCAATAAGACATTCAGCAACCCGATCATTGGTTCTGTAACAGGCAATTCTGGGACTGCAACCAAACTTGCCACTGCCCGTGATATTGCTTTAAATGGTGATGCAACTGGTTCAGCATCGTTTGATGGTTCTGCTAACGCAAATATCACAACTACATTGGCGACTGTTAACACCAATATTGGTGCTTATACAAAGATCACAATTAACGCCAAGGGCTTGGCTACAGCGGGAACGCAAGCAAGCCTAAGTGATTTATCTGCGCCTACATCCGCTTTTGGCTTTGGAGGCCAACTGTTAACCAACTTGGCAGACCCCGTAAGCGCGCAAGATGCAACAACCAAAAGCTATGTTGACAATGTAGCGCAAGGTTTAGATGTTAAGGCTTCTTGCGTTGTTGGCACTACAGGCAACATCACGCTTTCAGGCTTGTTAACAATTGATGGCTACACAGTTGCAGATGGCGACAGGGTTTTGGTTAGAAGCCAAAATGCGCCTGCGGAGAACGGCATTTATGTTGCTTCTGCAACAGCATGGTCGCGCAGTTCTGATGCAAACACATGGAACGAATTGGTTTCTGCTTTCACCTTTGTCGAAGATGGTTCAACCCTTGCTGATACTGGCTGGGTTTGTACAATTAACGCAGGCGGCACTTTGGGTGTTACTGCTATTACTTGGGTTCAATTCTCAGGTGCAGGCACATACAGTGCAGGCACAGGATTGACACTTACAGGCACTACATTCAGCATTACCAACACTGGTGTTAGCGCGGCTTCTTACGGCAACAATACAGGCCAAAAAACTGTTTCGTTTACTGTAAACGCGCAAGGCCAATTGACTGCGGCAAATACATACGATATTAATGTTGATGGCGGCACATACTAAATAAAATTCACCCTGCTACATAGCATTTAAGGGAAGTCATATGACTAATAAAAT
>Ga0247722_10000673_pt1 | contig 20164 bp, 12 predicted proteins | sample MSEWelMarce3H_FC_FD_189094 | JGI IMG/M metagenome (GOLD analysis project Ga0247722, IMG submission 189094) | Subsurface sediment microbial communities from gas well in West Virginia, United States - MSEEL Well Study Marcellus 3H_FC | ecosystem: Environmental > Terrestrial > Deep subsurface >... | reverse complement strand
TAATAACCTCGTCATATTTTTTTCCAGTTATATCATCATCAGAAATCCCATAATATCCATATATTTTATTAATTAGAGTAGTACAAATAATATCATTTTTATTTAACATATCAATTTCTTTAATAAATTCAGTTGTTGCATACATTTCCGCAGCATACTCTTTATTTTTTTGTAGTTTCTTATTATATTCTTTAAGATAATCTTGGATACTTTTTAAATCTTTGCATATTTTTGTTGTTAATGTAGATTGAGTATTATCCTTATATGCTAGTGTAAACTCATATTCACTTTGTATTATTTCTGTATCTTTTAGGTTTTTAAGTGCATTTATATATTCTATACTTTCTTTGTCTGTTCCATTTTTTTCTAACTCTCTTACCGCATTTTTAGCGTTATTAACATCAACCCAATGTGCAATTCTATCAGCTATGTTAGAATTATCTTTAAAATCATATATTATTATGGCCCTATCATTTCCTAATCTATCTTTATATGTTTTAATTTTACTCTTTAATTTATATTTGTCTTGCATATCTGACATTCTACCAAAAGGGGTATCTAAAAATGGTTTATCGAATGATTTTATACCTTGTATTATGTTAATATTATAATGTATATCTTTTTGTATTTCTTGTTGTATTTCTGTATTTACTTCACTTTTTAATCCTGTTAACATTGTATTTAAACATTTTAAGTCATAAATATCTTTTCTATTTGGAGCCTTCTTAATAACCTCCTCATATTTGTTTATACTGCTAGAAGAAATATCATTATCAAAAATTTCATAATATTCATATATTTTAGAACGTAATTCATCAGTGACTCCATTTTTAAGACTTTTAATAAAATCATTTGTCATATATTCTTCTATATCGTTTATACGTGTAGCGGTTGTTCTTCGAAGTGCTTGAAGATATCCATTAAGATATTTTGTAAGTTGTTCATTTGTTGCTTTTCCTGTTCGCTCTATCAATGGTACTGGGCCTTCTGGCTGCGATGTCGCTGGAGCTTCTAGTACTGCTGGTACTGGCATTAATGGGGCTATCCCTGTCTCTGTCACTGCCACTGTCACTGGTTGCAATGTCGCTTGTTGCACTGTCACTGTAGATGTAACTCGCTCAGATAATTTATCTGCTAAATTATATCCTATTGTGTCTACTTTCAATAAATATGTAAGTCTTTCTACAATTTCATCATAACTATTAAGACCAAAATGTTCTCCTAATATTTTTAATACGTATTTTAACTTGTCATTCTGTCTATCAATATTTTTATATATTTGACCTATCACGCGTTTAAGATCTTCAACAGGTCCTCCTCCTTTTTGTTTTCTTTTTCTAAGTTTTTTAGTTTTTCTACGTTTTCTACTTCTACGTTTTCTACTTCTACGTTTTCCACCATTTACAATGCGTGGATGAATTTGTTGTAATAAATCCATAATTATTTTTAATTTTTCTGTATCTTGCAATGGTTGGGATGTGGATGATGGGGATGATGTCGCTGTCGATGATGTCGCTGTCGATGATGTCGCTGTCGATGATGTCGCTATTGATGATGGGGATACAGTCTCGTCACGTCTATAAACTAGAAAATATGCATTGTTTTGTGGATCGGCTGTGGTATTATATGTTACTTTACTATCATTATATAAAATATTGGGAATATTAATATCTTTGTGTATATTATCTGTAATAGAAAATCTATTGTACATATAATGACCACTATCGCCACTTAAATTTAATGTTATATATAATATCATCCCAAATATTTTATATGATATATTATTCAATGTAATTATAGGATTTATTACTAAGTTTATATTAGGCCGTCGTTTTTGTCGTTTTGTTACATTATTATATGTAAAAATACCAGTATTTATAAATACATATTTATTATCTTTTGTTGGTTTATAAATTGTACGTAATTGTCCCTTATATTTATTCGTATCATTAGGTAGTAGACTGCATATAGTAAGATCTGTTTCATCTCCATATTCTTGGTTTTTTGTAAGAATATCAGATATATTCTGTTGGTCTGTTGTCTCAGAAGGCGCTAATGAAATAAACTGTTCTGTGTCAATAGTTGTTGAATCTTTTTCGAATGAAATTGTTGAAGGGGAGTGAGGTGCACATTTAAATTGTTTCATAAACTCAATATCAAAAGGTAATGGTTTATTCTTAAAACAAGATTTTTCAAATATATTTAATAAGAATTTAAGGAATGAAGGTTGATCCTGCTGTGATATTATGTTATCCATAGTCTGTAATTTAGTTAATAAATTTAATTCGTATGAGGGGTTTGTTTTTTTAATTTGTGTAATTTTTTCATTATATTCATCAATTTTTGTATTACTTTCGTTAATATATGTATTATATGCATTTAATTCATTATCATTTACTTTCATGCCAGTTAATATTAGATCAATTCTTTCTATTCCATTTCCCATTAAATTTACATTATTGTTAATTATATATTTGTTATCTTCTGTTATATTTTTTAAATTATTTCTATAGTTATCTATATTATTATAAATATTAAAATATTTCATAAGTTCTATGATGTGTTCATTTGTTATAATAGTAGAATGTATGGCATTTGTTGATAATGCATCAAATGTAGTAGTATTCATATCAAGTTTTTTAAATACTGTATATAAAATACATGTTATATAATCATAATTAAGTGCATCATATAACGTATGTTGGTTATTATTTAATGTATGATGTGTAAGTAGATCATCATATGTGTCATTTATGGTACTTATCATATTATCTTTCTTATTGAAAGTTTCAATGACTTTGCACCCACAATTTAAAACGGTATTCCTAATTTCAGGAATTGAATATAATAATTGAACAGTTGAAATACACCAACACTTTACATCTCCATTCGTAATACCATTTATGGTAACTATATTATAATCAATTGTTGGACCCATTATGGCATCTAGATCAATTAGCCCTGACGCTAGCCCTGGCACTGGCCCTGGCACTGGCACTGGCACTGGCACTGGCACTGGCACTGGCACTGGCACTGGCTTCCCTATCAGTGGCTTCCCTGGCACTGGCCCTGACGCTAGCCCTGGCACTGGCCCTGGCTTCCCTGGCACTGGCACTGGCTTCCCTGGCACTTTCCCTGGCACTGGCACTGGGTTCACTGTCCCTGGCGCTGACGCTTTCACTGGGTTCACTGTCCCTGGCGCTGACGCTTTCACTGGGTTCACTGTCGCTGTTGCTTTCTTTGAAAATATTTTAGAAAAAGATGGTAAACGTGGTAATGTAAAACGTGGAAATGTAAAACTTTTTTTGGATGCAGATGGCAAAGGATCATTTAAAAACATTTCACTTACTTCAGTTTTTGTTAATGCAAGAGATCTATCAACATCAAGATTAGCACCATCATATATCTTTAAATATTCAAGTACTTTATTTATTTCTGTTTCATCAAATGAAAGTAATACCCTTTTTATAAGTCTAATATCACGCTTCATAGGATCATTCATAGGATTCGTAGTAATATAACTATCAATTGTTTCTTTTCTTTCAATTAATTGCATTTTTGATTGTATAATTGGCATTCCATCTAAATTTTTCGTTAATTGTACTGGATCATCTACATAATACGATAAATTCTTTAATGTTTGATCTATATCTGAATTTACAATAAGGGCGTTGTCTATTATTTTACTATCATTATCAAAAATTTTTTTATATTTATTTGAAGAATCTAACGCAATAATTTTACAGTTAAGTTGTATTAATTTTATAAAAGGCATACCATCTGCTTTAGCGACATCAATCGTATTACCCTCTATAATTTCACTAAAAAAAGACATATATTTTAAAAATTGTTTTATTGTAGATATTCCCTTGATTACATTTGCATTATCTAATGGATTATCTAATTCATATGCCATTATACGAATAGCTTCATTTTTAGCATTATTAACAAGTTCAGTATAAAATGGATTAGATACATTTTGTAGTGATTTTAATTCTACTATAAATTTATGTAATCTTATTTTTTCGTGTGTAAATTCTTTCCTTTCAGATAAGGTTTTAGGTTGTTCAATGAAATCTATTCCATATACGTATACTTTATCTGGGCCATTTTCATCATATGTACCATTTTGATATGAATATATACCATCATCATATTTATTCTTATGTATTATAGTAATAAACTCCTCCATATCTCGAATTGCATTTTTAGTTGGTTTGTCATATGGTTTAAATTTATTTGTGAATGTTTTGGGTTTCTTAAGAAATTCAATATATTTAGATACATAGTCTAGATTATCGCTATTCTTATTTGGGGTTTTTTTTGCTAATGCTAAAATAGTTCTAGCATTTTTAGATGTTTTTGCAATTTCTTGTATCTTTTTCATATCTTTTTCATACCTTTTCTTTTTAGCAATTTTTTCAGCTTGAGCAATTTTTTCAGGATCTGTCAATTTATTATATTGATGTCTTCTAATTATATCCCGTGCAATTCTAGCATCCTCTATTTGTTTATCGAGAGCACTAGGAGAACTAGGAGAACTAAGACCAGGACTACTAGCACTAAGACTAGGACTACTAGGACTAAGACCAGTAGCACTAGGACTAAGACCACTAAGACTACTAGCACTAAGACTACTAGCACTAAGACTACTAGGACTAGGACTGGGACCAGGACCAGTAGGACTAGCACTAAGACCAGGACCACTAGGACTACTAACACTAGGACTACTAGCACTAAGACTACTAGAAGCACTAAGACTACTAGCAGGATCAGAATAACCAGGACTAGATTTGTTCAATTTTGATCTAATATTTGATCGAATACCATTTCTTGAATTTGACAGTCCTTGCGATGCCAATTTATCCAATATTTTTTTTCGTAACATTCTTATAAGTATTCGAACAGGTTTACATCTACTTAACAAGTTAAGAGTTGCATCTGTATTGCATTTACTAGTACATAATGCATTTATAATATGTTTTTTTTCAGTTTCATCAAAATCATATCCAAATTGTCGAATTGCATCTTCTCTTTGTGTCGGATCTAGAAGATTATATCGTTTATTATATAGAATAATATCAGCATTTTCAGCTGAACATTTTTCTTCTACCACTTTTTTATCAGCATCTTTTTTCTCATCTTTTGCATCTATTGTTGCATCTTTTGCATCTTTTGCATCTTTTGCATCTTTTGCATCTTTTGCATCTTTTGCATCTTTTGCATCTTTTGTTGCATCTTTTTCATCTTTTGCATCTTTTTCATCTTGCGATAATCCCTTTCCTAAAGAGTCCCCTAATCCTTTTCCTAAAGCGTCACCTAAACCGTCTGTATGTCCGTGTGATAATCCCTGTGATAATCCCTGTGATAATCCCTGTGTCTTTCCCTGCGATAATCCCTGCGATAATCCCTTTCCTAAAGACTCTCCCAATCCTTTCCCTAAAGCATCTCCTAAACCGTCTCCTAAAGTATTCCCAACACCCTTTCCTAAAGAGTCCCCTAATCCTTTCCCTAAAGCATCCCCTAAAGCTCCTCCACTCATTCCAGTAATATGCCCAGATCCAGCCGGCAATAAAGAAGCATTAGAATTATATCCATCTAAGGCCATTCTATTAAATAAGATTTGTTTTTAAAATAGAAAAAAACATTCAAAGAACCTAAGAGCATTTTACAACATACATCATATGGATATATATACTGCAGATCCTCAAACAAGAAAGCGTAAGATTGAATGTAAACCAGAACTAGTCATTTCAAGTCTTCAGCGATTTTATTCGAGTCATCCGGAAATTAAAAAAGTGTTAACATATCTAAATGGAGATTCTCCTCTAAGTCTCAGAATTATTGACTGGTTTGTTACAAAATACAGTCGTAAAAATTTTGTTCGTTATCCATTGAATGGTCAAGACTTTTTAGTATATTTAAGTTACAAAGGTCAATTAAAGGCATATTCGAAGCAATATTTCGACCCAAATTGTCGTAGAGAGAGAATCATGTTTCGAATCCCAGATCATGAAGCAATCATGACAACAATTGGAAAACTCAACTTTTTTAGGTGGGCATTAGAGTCCAAAATTTTGGATTATATTGAAACCCATGAGGAAGAAATCCGCACAGGATACAATTCATTTTTAAAGGAAACCACCAAAAGTCAGAAAAAAGTCAAGAATGAGCCCGAAGTAAGATCCACGCGTCGGCATCGAACAAAACAAACACCATCCTCATTAAATAAGTTGCAGGTATATTCAACGCCAATTGTGCTAGAATTCAATTAAATCATTTCGGCTGATAATATACGCGAATATCATCCATTTTCGGTCTTAATAGTTCCGCCGCATTTGTTTGAGAAACTACATTTGGATTTAGCCAACGATTGTCAAAATTCCTTTGTAATAAATGTTCCGATTCTTTTATGTATCCTGTATTTTTATCTTCGTACACACTCGCTCTCAATTCACGCGCCATATTTCGAGGGTCAAAGGATGTATCATATTTATCGAAATATGGATTATACCCGCCTTTTTCAGAATCGGCATCGAATCGTGGTTGTGATCGATATTTGTTGTCATTCATACGACTATCAATAGGTGATTGATCATAAAACGGCGATTGTTTATTAATATCCGGACGATTTGCATCGTATTTACCGTCTGTTTGCCAATGTTCAAAATTTCTTGCATTTATAGAATCAATTGTATTAACTTCGCGCCGTGTTCTCGGTATAAATTTAGGAAGAGGGAATGCCCTTAAAATTGCATCATTGGGAATGGAAGGTTGCGCCATTTAAAGTTACACTACTTCATTATACTAAGAATGTTAATTATACCGTTTATTCACAAAATAACAAATGAAAAAGATATGAATATTCATAATATTCGCATTTTAACAATTGGCGGGAAATATTTATGGGAGGAGCAAGCAAAAGAGCAATCAAAATCAAAAGCAATAATAAAAGAAATACACAGTATTTTAAAGACAAATGACATTTATTCCAATAACATACGATATAACCCAGAATATAATATGTATTTGTGTGAAGTTGACACAGATAAAACAGATATAAATGATATATATAAATGGAGTGAAATTGATATAGATACCGAAACATTTTGCTGGAGAGATTATATCCATTTTATTGGAAAAAACAACGATTATTGGCTATATCCTCCAAAAAATGAAAAATTGGGAGATATAAGTATTCGTTATATTCTTGAAAAAGTGATATAAACCCTTGACGCGATATATTATATATGGATAGACATAAAACACAAAAAAAAGTAAATGATGATAAAATCGATAAAGATACATTTAAAATTTTACTAGAAGATAGTGCAAAGGAGGCATATGCTAGACCATGGAATAGATTAGAAAGAGGGTTGCGATTAAATAGACTTAGAATATTTATCGAAGATATATCTCCACAGTTTAATATGACGAAAGAAGAAAAAGATTCTTTTTTTATTTTTCTTCAGAAAGCAGTAGATAAAAAATTATTAAATACATCCAAAATAGTACAGTATGATAAAGAAACGCAGCGAATCAAAACAATAAGCGGTCTCGAAATTAAAAGAAATCAAGATGTATTGAAATGGGCATTTATTAAAAAACAAAAACCAGATGGCACAAGAAAGAAAAAGGCAGAAGATAATTTTTCGGTATCCACGGATGCAACCGAAACGATGCAACATGTCTGAAAATTTGATTCTCAATATTTATAAAAAACAACATAAAAATGAACAAAATCAACGATCTGGTACATTTAATTGAAAATTGGTTACCATATCCAGAAGATAATACACAAATAGAACAATGGGTAGAATCCGCAGATACATTAGCATATTCTTTTGAACTTTCAGAATTGGAACAAAAATATATTGATAAGATAATAGATATGTATGAAGAACAATTCAAAACAACTCATACAGAACCCAACACCATTCCAATTGAATATTTAAACGAATTGCTTGATCGAAAACAAGTCGAACAACGAACACCTGAATGGTATACACAAATGAGTACTGTTATTTCAGCGAGTGAGCTTGGAAATTTATTTGCATCAAAGAGGCAACGGGCACTTATGGTATTATCTAAAACGGTTCCATATAAATCTCGTAACCAAGCATTGGCGGTAACATCTCAACGAATGAGTGCATTTGATTGGGGCATTCGTTTTGAGCCCGTTGTTAAACAGATATATGAGCATAAATATGGTGTAACGATTAAGGAACTCGGTCGTTTATATCATCAAACGGATAAAAGGTGTGCAGCATCGCCTGATGGTTTAATTTATCACTGCCCTAAAAATGAAAGAACAGGTCGTCTCATAGAAATTAAATGCCCAGTAACTCGTCAAATTGATGGGACAATACCGAAAGATTATTATGCACAAATGCAAATGCAACTCCATGTAACTGGTTTACAACAATGTGAGTATGTGGAAGCAGTATTCTCTTCTCCGTATAATGATATGGATGAAAAGATCGGGCCTGGGTTATATAATGGTTATATTGCAGTAATACGATCGGATGATGAATTAAAATATGTATACAGCCCAGTTAATTGTTCCGATGAATGGATAGTAAAAGATGTGGTTGAAATGATCCCATGGAAGTTAATGCGTTTAGATGAGCATATCGTTATGCGCAGTGAAGAATGGTGGAGCGCATTAATGCCAGTAGTAGATGCATTTTGGGAGGATGTTGAAAAGGCAAAACGTGGAGAGTTTGTAGTTCCAGAATCTACACGTAAACGAAAAGATTGTCTAATTGTATTTAAATTAGATGAGAATAATCATCAAATCATTGAATAACCATCGGTGTAACTTTATAAAAATTAAGGACTAGTTCCTGTAACGGGGTAGAACAGTTATCAGGATATTCTTTTTTATAGTTATTTGTTAATTGACGATAATTACCTGTTTTTGAGATAAGATTTTCAAAATCGGTAGCATAACACGAACGACTATTTACACACGAGATTGACTCTTTTACACGAGGAGATGCAAATTCATCATTTAATAGGTGATAAGGTTGATTGTTATACAATTCAACAGGACTGGGACTATTTGGTGGAAATTCCATAATCGATACATTTGTGGGAGATTCAAAATTTTCATATACATAGCCTTTCATAGTGTTCATTGAATTGCCAGTTATTCTATGTTTACTCATTGCAACAAATAGAAGTATTATTACAACAATAATATAAATATATTTCATTTCTTTCATATTTTTCTCCCTATATATTTACATTAAAAAAATTTGATTTTGCGTCTCCTATATAATTCCGGAAAGAATGTCAATGATTAGTATGCAAGTTTTGAAGCGCGATGGTTCCAAGGAAGATGTGTCATTTGATAAAGTTCTGAGCCGAATTCGTAATTCTGCAGAGAAACTGGACGTAAATCCAACTCTCATTGCACAACGAACTCTCCTAAGAATTTATGATGGAGTCAAAACATCTGAATTGGATGAATTGGCTGCTCAACTTGCGATCTCTTTAATGACGACGAATCCAGATTATGGAATACTTGCGTCCAGAATTGCAATTTCAAATCATCATCGTAATACTTCCGATAAATTTACGGAAGTTGTCCAAGATTTAGCAAACCAAGTAATACACGGTGAAAAAGTAAGCAATGTTTCTCAAGAATTGATTGATGTGTGTCAAAAACACGGTGATGAAATCGATAAGAAAATAAATTACGAACGCGATTACTTATTCGATTATTTTGGGTTTAAAACCTTGGAAAAAATGCAATATTTGCTCCGAGACGTAAAAGGTAAAACACTGGAACGCCCGCAACATTTAATCATGCGTGTATCACTGGCACTATGGTCAACTGATTTAGAAAAAGCATTTGAAACATATGATCTTTTAAGCCAGAAATATTTCATCCATGCAACCCCAACCAATTTTAACGCGGGGACTCCAAGGCAACAACTTTCAAGCTGTTTTCTACTTTCAATAAAGGGGGATTCGATCATCGGGATCTATGACACGTTAAAAGACTGTGCACAAATCTCGAAATATGCTGGAGGAATTGGACTCCATATTCATAATATTAGAGCCAAAGGTTCACATATTAAAGGGACAAATGGGACTTCGAATGGAATTATACCGATGCTCAGAAACTTTAATGATACGGCGCGGTATGTTGACCAAGGCGGTGGCAAAAGAAACGGATCATTCGCAATTTATTTGGAGCCATGGCATGCGGATGTAGAGGATTTCTTGAAGCTGAAACTAAATACAGGATCGGAAGAAGAGCGATGCCGAGATTTATTCTATGCATTGTGGCTCCCAGATTTGTTTATGGAGCGCGTCGAGAAAAATGAGAAATGGACGCTATTCTGCCCATCCGAAGCACCAGGCTTAGCTGATGTGTATGGAGACGAATTCAACGCTCTGTATACGAAATACGAAAGAGAAGGGCGTGGCCGAAAACAAGTGGAAGCTCAAAAGCTATGGTTTAAAGTACTTGATTCACAGATTGAAACGGGCACTCCATATTTATTGTACAAAGATGCAGCGAATAAGAAATCAAACCAGAAAAATTTGGGGACGATTAAAAGTTCCAATTTGTGCACAGAGATCATAGAATACTCATCACCAGAAGAAACCGCCGTCTGTAACTTAGCATCTATTGCATTACCGATGTATGTAGAAAAAAAGTTCAATTTCGAGAAGTTAAGAGAAGTGGTTAAAGTTGCGACAAAGAACCTGAACAGAGTGATTGATATTAATTATTACCCGACACCCGAAACAAAAACATCGAATATGAGACATAGACCAATTGGCTTAGGAGTGCAAGGTCTAGCAGATGTATTTGCCTCCTTAAAGATGTCGTGGGAATCCGAAAAAGCGGCGGAACTAAATCAGAAAATTTTCGAGCACATTTATTACGCGGCAATGGAAGCGTCTTGCGAAATTGCAATGACAGAGGGAACTTATTCGACATATGAAGGATCTCCCGTTTCAGAAGGGAAATTCCAATATGATTTGTGGCATGTTACACCATTAACCGAAAAAGATGGGACTCTTAATTGGTCTGAGCTAAAAGAGAAAGTTAAGAAACATGGGATAAGAAATTCTCTTCTTGTAGCCCCAATGCCTACTGCATCTACGTCACAAATTTTGGGATTTAATGAATGTATTGAGCCATTTACAAGTAATATTTATACTCGTCGAACATTGGCAGGAGAATACGTTATTGTGAATAAACATTTGATGAAAGATTTAATGAAGCGTGGATTATGGAGCGAGGATATGAAACAACAAATCATTGCTAGAAATGGGTCTGTCCAAGGGATCAAAGAAATTCCTGAAGCACTTCAGAAATTATATAAAACGTCATGGGAAATTAAACAGAAAACACTTATTGATATGGCTACTGCACGAGGAGCATTTATTTGTCAGAGTCAAAGTTTAAACTTATTTGTAGCGGATCCAAATTATGCCAAATTAACATCGATGCACTTCTATTCTTGGAAACAAGGTCTCAAAACAGGTATATACTATTTAAGAACAAGAGCTCCTGTAATGGCTCAAAAATTCACGATTGATCCTGATTTGCAAAAAGAAGCAGAAAAATCGGAAGAAAACAGGAAAAAAGAAGAGGGATGCACTATGTGTAGTTCTTAAAGAATCCGGTTTAAAAAAACATTGTAATGGTAGATGAATTCTAGGAGTTTTGAAAATATAGAAACTCAGATTAAAGATGAACTTAAAAAGGAAAATGTATTTGAAAAGTTATACAATTCTACAGATTATATTCTGAATATAATTAATACAATTGTTGAAACGGATGGCATAAACTGGGCATCTAAAGTGATGGATGATAAAGGGAATAATGTGTTAACCGAAGAAGAACAAGCTCAATTTACAAGTGCATTTCAGCCATATATTAATTCGATACTTAGTTTTTTTGGCAAAAGTAATGAAAGTACAATGGGAGGTGCTCTTACAGATGAACAAAAAAGGGCATTAATGTCAAAGAGTGGTAAAACTGTACCAGTACCAGTTGTACCAGGTGCACAAGATGACATAGATATTGATGAAATATTCATGAATTTTATGAATAACATAGATAGAATAAATAAAACCTTTAAAAATAATGCACCCATTTTACAATTTCAAAATGATATGAAAATTGATCCAGTAACACCAATAGGTCCCATTCCAGTTCGAACCATTATTTTTGCATTATATTTGCTGATTGATATTTTACGTGTAATGGCAAGTGCATCTGGTATGGTACCTGGTCGTAAAATATTATCTATTGTAATGGCAATATTTGATTTACTAAAAGGTGATTGGAAAAAAGCAATATTATCCTTTATGGGATTTTTTAGTTCAGATATACTAATAATAGGAGCTATATCTAAAATATTTTTATCAATGTTTGAAACAATAAATCCTGATAGACAAGAATCAATTATTTATGGAGCATATGGAACAATTAAATCATTATTAGTTGGAATACTATTATCTATATTACAAATTGGAGCACCAATGCAGGGTCGAGATTATATAATGCAACTTATTAAAGATATTGATAATAATCATGAAGTTAACTCATGGGATGATATAAATAATATTCAAATGATATTTGATAATCCTAAAATTACATGCAATAATCAGTTTCAAGAAAGTCTTAAATCTTTACCATCTATTGTAAAAATTGTAGCACAACTTTTAAGTATACCCAAAAAGAAAGAAGTAGCAGAAGGTGAAAAAGATGAGAAAGTAAATAAAACATTTAATGATAGGTGTAAAGAATATAAAATAGAAGGTGAATATGCTCATGCAACTTCAAGTGCACATTTAAAAATGGAAGAATCAAAAAAGTTAAGTGACAAAAAAATGGAGGAATACAAACAGAAAAGCACACAAGGAATTGCAATAGTCCCATCTGCAGTTACAAGTGGAGTAACACCCAAATTAGGTGAGCAAGCAATCAACATTTTCATGGAAAAATTATTACAACAAACAAATTTAAAGACAGAAGCATTAAAAGTAATCAACAATGTAATAGAAGGAGTATTAAACGAACAAGGCATCGATAAAACTGCAATCCAACCATTAATAAACATATTATTAACACGAAAAGATGTAGAGAAACAAGCATTAAAAGTAGTGAAAGGATTATTAACACAAAATCCAAATTTACAGAAACAAGCATTAAATGAAATCAATAATGTAATACAAGACGTATTAAATCAACAAAATTTAGATCCAACAATATTAAAATTAATAGAAAAAATATTAACACAAACAACATTAGAACCAAAAGACATCAACTTAATAAAAACAGTATTAAAACAACAAAGGTTTGATCCAGCAATAGTAAGTGTAATAGAAAAATTATTAAAACAAGAAAAATTACAAGAAAAAGAATTCAAACCATTAATAAATGTAGTATTAAAACAACTAGGTCTAGATCCAAAAATATTACCATCAATAGAAAAATTATTAACAAAACCACCCACGACTGAAAAAGAAATCCAGAAATTAATATTTACAACATTAAAACAACTAGGTTTAGATAATAAACAAATAAAATTAGCTAAAAAAATTGTAAAAGATCCTGCAAAATTACAGCAAGAATTAACGAAACAAATATTGAAACAATCAAATCCTCTAAAAATTCATTTTTAAACACTAACCCCTGCTAAAGAATGAATAAACACAAGATATTCTTTCGGAAATCCCCAAAAGCACGACGGTTTATCAACAGGAATTTTCCGAGAAGATTTATTATTAGTATGTGAAAAAGCCACAATGATTTGTTGGGGAGGCATTTCAACCACTTGATCTTCGCGTCCTAATACCCATGATTCACCTTCTGCAACCGATACATCCGAAAATTTTCTTTCCAACCAAGCAGATTTTTTGAACGTAAGAGTAGCTTCTGAAATGCGTTGTCCAAACGGGATATCATAAGGAGGCACATTCACAGCACTTGTACCATAATTCAAATCATATAGAGCAATTGTAGTACAGCACGCAATATTTTTATTTCCTAGCCATGCAACACGACGCCTAAAAGATGTAATAGGATAATGGTCATCATCGTCCATAAAAAGAATGATATCATTGGATGCATTTTCAACCCCATGATTGCGTTTTTCACCAATACTCATTCGGCCTTCAATCGGAATATATTTCATTTTGATGTTAGTTTGGATTTGAAAATTAATAAATTTTTCACTGTACATTTTCTCTTTGTCTTCATTGTCTTCCACAACAACCCATTCGATCTTATTGAGGGGATAATCGGTAGACAATAGATTGTGGAATGCAATTTCAATGAATTTTTCGCGATTATATGTGGGCGTAATAATACTAATGGGAGGACAATCTTCAGGTAGCAAAATGGGAGGGCACTTTGTTTTAGATTTCACGCCTTTCATTATAATGTTTATCGCACGATTCAATTCATCCGATGTTTTATAGAATCGATCCACAATCTGTTTTTTATGTGTATTTCCACGAAATAATTCAAATGCATCCGATAATTCTTTACGAATATTAGAAGTAGGTCTAGCAAGTGAATACCGCACCTTAGTAGATTCTTCATAATCATTGGAAAGCCAAGCATCACAACTGAATTGTTCAAATGCAGGCAACTTATTCATAATCGTAAATGCACCAACCGTTTCCGCATTTGCAGCAGCATATCCAAATGATTCTCCTTCACTGCATACAAGATGTCCTTTGTAAGAAGCCATCAATGTACGACGCGGTTCAACATCTAAATCTTGACATTTTACAGTGACATTTGATAAACCGATCGCTAATCCAGCAGCAAAGTCATCACGTGTCGTATAAATAGTGAGTGGAGGATCATTTTCAGTCCAATGCGGTAATACTTGCTTCAAATAATTACACTTTGAAGTAGACCCTGCAATAAAACACACAAATTCATTTATAGTTGGAGAAGAATTACAATTCCAAGAATTACACCAAGGAATGACATATGACTTTATAGATGGATAATCGTCTAGAAACTTTTTTTGACTTACTGGATCTCTGAAAATGAAAGCATCAAATGCATGAATATAAGCATCATATGCATAGACCCATTGTTCAGGATTTACGAACATAATATTGGCAGAAGCCCAAGGAATCGCGCCAAAAATAGGAATTTCCAGATGGATATTGATATCGGCCTGTATAAGAGGTTCTCTCATGTCAAATCGCCGTGCATTTTTAAAAATACGTTCTAATATAACAACATCGTCATTGAGCCCATACGTATTTGCTTTATTATAAATAATGTTCACACCCTGCTTCATATTAATATAAGGATATTATATATCTTTTAAGTAGGTATGAGTGAAATAAGAGATTTAGGATATTTAAAATGGAGAGATCCGTTGGCGTGGATGGAGAAAATGAAAGGTAAACGATGGGACACATTAATCAAAAAGGAAAATGATTACTATAACGAATTAGTATCACAAGTTAAAAAGGAAACCCGACAGATGGAAAATGAGATTATATCTGCACAACAGTATTCCAAGTTATCATTCAAAATAGGATGTGGAACAATCGACATAGAGCTCCTTCCAAATGAACAATTTAGTTGGAAATGGGAATGGGAAAAAAAAGGTAAAATCGCATATGATATTGATGTGCAAGCAAATATTGTATGGTATATTAAATCAAAAGACGAAAACGATTATACGAATACACTTGTATGTGAAGATTCAACAGGTAAAGTTATATGGACAAAAAAGAACGTATCAGACAATCTGGCGGTCATAGATGACCTATGCTATTATATCAAAGTAGCAGATTATTTTAGGACCATTGAAATATGTGTGTGTAATTCACAAACAGGCGGTCAAGAAAAAGTAATATACAAAGAGCCCGATGAAATAAGAGACTTGTATTTCACAAAAGGGGCGCACAAGGCATTATATTTTCGCTCCTATGAAACACTAAATAGTAGATTATATAAAATAAATGGGATTCATTGTGAACAACTTGCAAAACAATCCAAGTTTCAAATGGCACTTGGTGAAAGTGTATATGGAGATTGCATATTAACGCGAAAATCACATTATGACAAATGGCACGCAAAAGGGAAACCGATTGACAAATGGATATTTCCAGAGGAAGAGCCATTATGGATTAATATTCAGTCAGGACTGGTGTTAACATTATATGAAGGGTCTTATACAATTTGGTATTGTTCTAATAAAAAACCGATTATAGTCTTTAAAGTGAAAGTCGGTTCTATTACTCAAAATATTTGGTCTATATGGGAAGAAACATTAACACAATCGTTTATTGTTAAAACACCGTTTGAAACACCTTATATAATAAATATAATACATAATAAGGTATATAAAGACACATTGCAGGTCGAACGTCCGATAAAATTTAACGAATTAGATGTTCGCAAATATCATTCTGTGTCAAAAGATGGAACGAGAGTGCCTTATATAGTAATAAAGGAAAAAGGTATAGCAAAAGCACAGATTCCAAAAGCACAGCTCATATATGTATATGGAGCATATGGATCATCTACTCCAATTGATTGGCCCTATCAAGTATGGTATCCTCTTTTAAAAAGAAAATGGGCGATTGTATTTGCGCTGGTAAGAGGTGGAGGAGATAGTGATGCTGCATGGGCAAATATAGCACGTACAAAAAATCGTCATGTATCGATAGATGATTTTGAATCTGTTATTCGAGATTCTCAAAAGAAGTTAAAACTAGGTGCCGATAAAACGGTAATATATGGAAGATCTGCAGGAGGTCTACCGGTTGGAGCAATTGTATCGAGATTTCCATACGGTCAACTTGTTGGCGCGGCCTTTACGGAAGTCCCATTTGTGGATGTATTACGAGATACTTCGAACCCAGATTTGCCACTTACGGTAGGGGAATTTCACGAATTTGGAAACCCGTTAGATAATATTTTGAATTTTAAAGAGTTGTTATCGGTTTCGCCAATTAATACATTGACAGATGAAGGGGCTCCAGGCGTATTTGTTATCAGTCATGTTGGATTACTTGATAAACAAGTATTTGCATATGAATCGTTTAAATGGATTAGTAAGTTAAGAGGTTGTACAAAGAATGCAAATGGAAAAAATGCAAATGGAAAATATGTGACGATTGAACGAAAAGAAGCGCATCAATACCGGCCACAAAAAATGCCCCGGTTCCGAGCAACTGATTTTGCAATTCTAGATTCTTGGGTAGATCGAAAATTAATATATTGATGTTAAAAAAAATATTCTAACTAAAGAATATAAAGATGTCTGAACTTGCTAAATTATCTGAACTGACTGGTGGAAGACGTAGAAGTCGTAGTCGTAGTCGTGGTGGATCCTCTTGCTCAAAAAGTTCTGGTGGAAGACGCAGAAGCCAACGCCGAAGCCGAAGCCGTGGAGCTAGACGTAGCCGAAGCCGTAGCCGAAGCCGTGGGGGAGCTAGACGTAGCCGAAGAAGCCGTGGTGGAGAACCTTCAGTTGATCCTGCACGTGAGCCCCAGCATGCTGGAACCAGAAGACGCCGACGCCGAAGAAGCCGTGGTGGAGAACCTGAACACCAACAGGGTGGAACCAGAAGACGCCGAAGCCAACGCTCTAAACGTTCATAAGCTTTATGTGAACAATTATGCTAAGCACTAGCATTCTAATCATTCATTAAATTGTAATTCGAATTATAATTTAATAAATCATCCGGTTCATTTTTTCGGCAATTTTAATTAAAAAAATGTAAAGTTTAACAATAGAGATGAAAATTAAGTTTGCATTATGCGGACTAATCGTATTGCTATTTGCGGTAGTAACACTTTCGTATTATATGAATAAGGAAGGGTTTGAAACACAAACAAAGGCTGATCTCGTATTAGCTGCAGTAAATGAGGCTAAAACTGCTATATCAGCTGCTAAAACGTCGGTATTTACAGCAAGGGAAGCAATTTACAAACTTACTGGGACAACCACCGCAATTGAACTTTTCCCAGCTACTCCAGATACTCCTGCAACTACCACCGAGTCTATTAAAACAGGACGTGATGAAATTCCTGCAGTTCCTATAATTACTGCTTCTAATACACTAAGTAATAGTTCTGCAGCATATACTGCAGTGACTGCTGCAAAAACTGCAGTCGAAACAGCACAAACAAAAATACTGTTAGTAGCATCAGCAGTAGACGCTGCAAAATTAGAAGCTACAACAGCATTTGAAACTGCCAAAGCTTTATTCGCCGTTGCATCAGCACAAAATACTGCAGTATCCGCTGGCAAAACTGCTCAAGCGGAACAAGTAAAAATATATGCTGAGAATTATCTAAAAAGTATAGAGGCAATTACATTAGTTAATATAAATACAAAATTAACAGATTTATCTACTAAACTTGCCACATTATTTACAACAATAAATGCTACAGCACTAAATAGTACACTTTTAAAGACCAACATAGCAGCTGTTACAGAAAGTGCTTCATACATAGTACCAGCTGTAAATGCATTACAAGTTACAGCAAATACGGCAGTAAATTCTAAAAAAGCAGCAAATGCTATAATTGCTACAGTAAATGGTCAAACGTCGGCTGTAAGAATTGAAGTTCAAACAGACCATGATAATAATAAATTTAGAATAAAAGCAAAAGCGATAAATGCAACACGATCTATAAATGTTAGAATATTTGATGAAAATGGAAAATCGATAACACCGCTTCCACTTGCTGTACAGCCAAATATATTTACAGAACTTTATAGTGGACCAGAATCAAAATTCAATGATGGTGATACATATAATATTGTAGAAGCTTCAAGTAATATTAATACTATGCCGTCAAACGCAATTATATTAGGTTCATTTACCTATTCTAAGCCGACAGGATCTAGTGAATATCCATCTTGGTTTCAACATAGCCCGCAAGGATCATGGAGTGATGGAACATGGGGAATAGATGGATCGTATAATCCACGTGGTACTGGAGCGAGTACTTTATCTGCAGGATTAGGCGTAACAGGTGTAACAGGCGTAACAGGTGCAGCAGCAACACCTCAGAGAAATGATGTAGTCTCAGAGGTAGGTCTAACCGATACAGGATACAATGCAATGGAATTACAACAACGTGCCGAATTATTGAAAGATATTCAAAAAACGGTAAAAAATGAAATGCTGGCTTCTAGATGTCTAACACCTACCACATTTAATCCAGATAATCTAACAACCACGTCATTGATACAAGGGGAAGAATATGGAAATAATTGCCATAAAGAAAATGAATACAGATGTCCAAAAAATCCCGATGGAACTTGTCCACCAATACCAGACATGACTGAATATATTAAAAAAGATTCCATTCCGTGTTGGGGATGCAATATAGATTATTAAATAATAAGACAGTAGGATGTTTGCGTTTCTAGCATTACTTTTTATTTTAATGGTAATTTACTTTTTTACTTCTAAAGAAGGATTTAAGTCAGAATGCCCATTAAAAAATCTTAATATTCCTACGAATGTTCCTTCATCGATTCCCCCGGTTACGAATTCAAATATAAGACCATCTGAACTTCCAGGACAACTTCCAGTAGCTCCATATCAACAAATTGCCGCAATGAGTCCATTACCATATGAAGATACAGCTCTTGTCAAAGCAAATCGTCAACAATTAATTAATACATTAGAATTACTTAAAGGCTTTTTATCATTCGAGGCACAAGAAATTTCAGATATGTCTGATCCAACCATACAGTTGCCTCTTACAAATGCACGCAGTGATTTTCACATGTTACAAACGGAAGTTCAAGTGCTCAATAGAAATCCAGGGCTACGATCGAATATTACGTTATCGCATTTGAATGAGATTTCATCTAATTTAGCCTATTTGCAAAGCAAGGTAAGGTTGATTGGAACAGCTGGATCTTTTGGATCATTAAAAGGCCCGATCAATGAATTTGATAAAGTGGAAGGATTTGCAGATGTATCAAGTGTACTAAGTCCTAAAATCGATATTCTGACACGCCATACTGTAACAAATATGTTTGAAGTAAGAGCAAAATTAAAAAACACTGAAACAAAACAACTAGCTGTTAAAATAGTAGACCCAACATTTATAGTAATACTACCAAATTTGAAAAAAACATTAATACCGTTGACATCTGCAAAACAGCTACATCCGATAAAG
>Ga0247722_10000672_pt1 | contig 20168 bp, 22 predicted proteins | sample MSEWelMarce3H_FC_FD_189094 | JGI IMG/M metagenome (GOLD analysis project Ga0247722, IMG submission 189094) | Subsurface sediment microbial communities from gas well in West Virginia, United States - MSEEL Well Study Marcellus 3H_FC | ecosystem: Environmental > Terrestrial > Deep subsurface >... | reverse complement strand
CAATTCTTAGTCCTACGCGCAAAACGGTGCTGCCCCGCGCCAAACATTCGGAGATTTTAACAGTGGGCATTATCCCAACAACCGACGCTAATATGAATTTGATAGATAAAGTTATTGGTTTTTTCAGCCCTGCGTCTGCTGTTCAAAGGGTGCTTGCACGGCAGACCTTACACCTAATCGACAAGCAGGGCGAACGGGCGTACGATGCTGCGAGTTTTTCGCGTAGGACTAAGAATTGGTTTGCACCTCGCACATCAGCGACTACCGAAAATGCGCAGGCATTGCAACGGCTACGCGACCGTGCGCGCGAGCTGGTGCGGAACAACTGCTGGGTAGCGAAAGCAATCAACACACTTGCTAATAACGTGGCGGGGTCTGGGATGCGCGCATCGTTTGTAGCCCTAAAAGACAATGAAAGCGAGCGAGCACGCGCAAAGGCTTTGAAAATGCGTTGGCAGGATTGGGCAAACTCTATAGAATGCGACTACGACGATAATTTGAACCTTTACGGGTTACAAAATCTAATTATGCGAACAGTCGCGGAGGGTGGGGAATGTTTGATTTTAAAATACGTTTTGGGGTCAAAGCAAAAAGGGTTTAAGATGCAACTTCGGCTTTTAGAAGGCGATTTTATAGATACGACCAAACACGAAACGCAGGTTGATAATCCCACAAAGGATTACGACTTTTACGGAATCCGACTAAGCCCAACGGGCAAACGGTTGGGGGTTTGGATTTACGATAAGCACCCCGAAAACGGCACGTTTAGCAGCACCCTTTACACGTCCGACAAACTGATTCATGTATTTGAGAAATTGCGCGTAGGGCAGCAGCGAGGCGTTCCAAGTGGTACAAGTGCTTTTATGCGCGTGCGCGATATGGGCGAATACGAAGATGCGCAGTTGATGCGCCAAAAAATTGCAGCTTGTTTTAGTTTGTTTGTGCATAATTCTTCGGGTACGGGCTTGCTTTCGGGCGGTAGAAACCCCGAACCGCAGTCGTCGGATTTGGAGCGGGTAGAACCAGGTATGATTCAATATCTTGCACCAGGCGAAGATATAAAGTTTGCAGTTCCACCGCCGACCGAAGGCTTTTCGGAATATTCCCGACAAGTTTTGCGAGGAATTGCAGGCGCATACGGGATTACATACGAAGCTTTGACCAGCGACTATTCACAAGTGAATTTTTCTAGTGGGAAACTTAGCGCAATAGAGCAAGACAAAAACACCGCCAAATTACAAAGGGACGTTCTGGGCGTAGCGATGCAAAAGATTTATAATTGGTGGGCGGAGGTGGAGGCGCTGAAACTGCCCGACACGGAAAGGTTAGTGGAAGTTCGTGTAGAATGGACAACCCCTAAACGCGATATGATAGACCCACTTAAGGAAGTAAACGCAGCGCGGGCGATGCTTAGCGGTGGGATAAAATCCCCGCAAGAAATTGCGCGAGAAATGGGATTTGATTACGACGATACGATGCAAGAATTTGCCGAAGCGGACAAAATGCGGGATAAACTTGGGGTGAGAGTTGATACAGATGCGCGGTATGTTTTACAAAAAGCTGCGCCAATGGTAGATAATTCTACATCTTCGGGGGAATAGTTTTGTAGTTTGAAAAATTATTTGTATAATTGCGCATAAATTAACGATATGAGCACAAAGCCTAAAGAAATAACCGAACCAACGGGTACGGTTTATAGTGGGCAGCAGACCAGGGCAGCCACTTACGACAAAAACGCAAATACGATAGAATGTATTTTCGCCACACCAACGCCCGTTCCTCGCTGGAGTTGGCGTATCAACGACGGGGAAACTTTTAACGAAGTTCTTTCTATCAAAAAAGAAGCGATAGATTCTACCCGTTTAGATGCTGGGGCAGTTCCTTTTTTGGATAACCACAACGCATACGGCAGCGTGGGAAGCATACAAATCGGGAAGGTTATTAGTTGGGAAATTGTTGGGCAGGAATGCCGTGCAAAAATCCAATTATCTACTGCCGAAGAACACAAAGGAACGGTTGATAACATTATCAACGGGACATACAGCAATATCAGCGTTGGGTATCGGGTATCAGAATACACGGACATCAGCCCAAAACCCGCCAAAATAGCAGTCGGGCAAACCGCACCGAAAGAAACCAAAACTTTTTTAGCTACGAAGTGGGAGGTTTCGGAAATTAGCCTGGTGGCAGTCCCAGCAGACCCGCAGGCGCAAATTCGTAGCGAGCAACAAAATTACATTCAAACTAAATTCAAAATCATGCCTACAGAGGGAACACCACCAGCAGATAACACACAACCGTCGGCTGAACAACTCGCCCAAATTCGTAAAGAAACTGCGTCTTATGCTCACGAAGTAATGGACTTGCAAACTCGTTACAATTTGGAACCCGATTTTGCGAAAAGACATATTGAAGCAGGAACACCAATCGGGGATGTTCGTGCGATTGTTTTGGATAAATTCAAAGCGACCAACCCAGCACCTGCCCCCACAGCAGCAGCGCCCGAAGTTGGCGCAGACCGTGAGCGGGAAGGGAATATCCGTTCGGCTGTAGCGGGCGTTTCCGCACGTATCGGTGGGGTTGTGGCAAAAAGTCTTTCCGAAGAAGAAAAGCGTTTGGGGCAGGATTTCCGCAATATGACTTTGTTGGAAATTGCTGCGGATTGCGTAGAGCGCACGGGCGTAAAAACTCGCGGAATGGATAAAATGGAGCTCGCGAAACGTGCTATTACTAGCACACAAAGCGACTTCCCCATTATCATCAATGATTTGATGAACAAAACCCTTTTGGCGAATTATCAAACGACCGAAAGCACTTGGAAGCGTTTTTGTAGCACGGGCAGCACCAACGATTTCCGCCCGAACTATCGCGTACGCGGTGGCGAACTACCCATTTTAGAAGAAATTACCGAAGCTGGGGAGTACAAAAACATCAAACAGGGCGATGGTAAAATGGAGTCTATCCGCGTGAAAACCGTTGGGGGTATTATTACCCTATCCCGCCAAGCGATTATCAACGACGACTTACAGTTTTTCACCAATCAGGGTTTGCGGTTGTCGCGTTCTGCTGCGCTCACGATTGAACAGGCGGTTTATACTTTATTGGGACTGAATAGTGGCGTAGGTCCAACAATGGCAGACGGTAACGCGTTATTTAGTGCTGCGCATGGTAACCTTATCGCTACGGGTTCGGGTGCTGCGCCTTCGTTTGCTGAAGTACAAAAAATGATAGACCTTTTTGCATTCCAAAAGGATGTAAATGGGAAAAACTATATCGTTGTAAATCCAACGATTGCATTGGCTCCCGTTGCAATCAAAAACCAGCTAAACGTTATCAATCAATCGCAATACAACACCGACACGTCTGGCAAATTCCAAGTGCCGAACATTATCAACGGTGTTTTCCGCGATGTTATTGGTTCGCCTTACCTCACGCAAGCCAAACCAAAAGCATACTACGCTTTTGCAGACCCAGCGATGTATCCAACGATAGAAGTTGCATTTTTAAACGGACAGGAAAGCCCATTCTTTGAAATGGAACAAGGCTTTGACGTGGACGGGGTAAGAATGAAAGGACGACTCGACTTCGGTGTGGCTGCGGTTGATTGGGTTGGCGCGGTACTTAATCAAGGCGAGTAGCTCCAATAGGCTTTTTGAAACTAAACACTCACAAAAACAAACAAGGGAGACAAAACGGTCTCCCTTTACAAATATCTTAAAAAAGTGGCTCAAAACTATATTCAATGTGGGGATACGATTGATTATGTTATCCCTTCTAGCACGACAATCGTCGCAGGGCAAGTTATCGGAATGGGTGTTGGACTTGTTGGCGTGGCTTTGTCTGGCGGAACAGAGGGCGAAAAAATTGCAGTCGCTCGCGAAGGTGTTTTCTCCGTTCCGAAGCTCACTACTACGGGCGAAACTTTTGCGGTAGGTGCGCAAGTTTTTTACGATACGACCGCCAACAAAGCGACTATCGTAAACACAAGCCCAAACCGTTATATCGGGTGTGCGGTAGAATTAGCTGCACAAGCTGACACCGAAGTAAAGGTTGTGTTGATTCCAATCGGGGCGCGCGTGTAGGCGTAACAACTTAAATTAAACATTCCCTTGCTTATAATTCATACGAAAAATGCCGAATCCATTTGACGACCTTAAAAAACAGCTTTTTGATATTACAACGGACACGTTTGGATATAATGCTGAATGGACACCATTAGCGGGAGGCGCAAAGCAAACCGCACGGGTACACTTTAAGAACCCGAATGAGCAGGTCAAAGAGTTTGGCAATTTGGTTTATAAGCCAATCATTTACCGTATGGAGTATAAGCAGGGGGATTTTATTGGTTTGTACGAATTGGTTTTAGCTGCTGGGCGAACATCTGGGGGCGCGAATTTGGAGCGGGTTATTATTGAGGGACAAAACTATCGTTGTCATACCATCAACGCTTTGTACGATGGTGGATATTACGAAGTTGAACTAATCAAAGAATGAGCTATAACACCTTTGAGGGCGCAGTAAAAGCCCGCATTGAACAGCTAAACACACCGACCGCAATTTGCGAAGTTGGATTTTTGCAGGAAGCCGAATTGGATAATAAAGCGCTTGTTTTGCTGCCTCGCGTAGAAGTAGGACTATTGAGTACGACCTTTGAGCCAACATACAACGCAGAAAATGTTATCCAAAAGGAAAAAATATCCATAATGGTAGAGGTGAAACATCGCAATTTGCGCGACACCAACGGGGTATATAATATTGCGGATAAAGTGAAACAGCTACTTATCGGCTTTAAACCATATACCAATGTGGAAAAAATGCAAGTTGTAAAAACCGAACTGTTCCGTATGGGCGATGCTAAAGGCGATTTTGTTTTTCAAATGGAGTTTTCAGCAGTTGGTTATGGTATTCAGTATTTTGTTCCCGACAATTCGCCAAACATTACCCAGATTATCCCAAATATTACAGCCGTAAGACCTTAAAATATTTTTCATTTCAAAAAACCATAGTTATGCCGTATCAGCATGGGGTAGAAGTGGCGGAAGTAGGTAGCGGTTTGCGCACCATTCCCACTTCGGATATAGGGACTATCTTTTTGGTGAGTGTTGCTCCGCAAGGGGACACCGCTACGCCAATCGTTATACAAGACGCATCGCAAGCGTCTATATTTGGAGTCGACCACCCATTAAATTATATGCGGTTGGCATTGAACCAAATTTTTCAGCAAGGTTCTTGTACGGTTGTTTGTGCAAATATATTCAGCCCTGGCGACCATACAATGAATGTTACGAACGACGTGCAAACTGTTCGCGGTGGTCGTTTCCGTTTGGCAAATTTGTACACGCAGGATAATAGTTTGGAAGTAGAAACTACGGCTAGTACGCCCGTTGTGCTTGTGGCTGGTACAGACTACGAATACGATGTAAATACGCAAGTGGTGCGCATTTTAGACCGTACGACTTACCCAGACGGTACAGATTTGCGCGCCAAATACACATCCGTAACCGACGATTTGGACGATGTAAGCGATGCGGACGTAATCGGGACTGTAGCATCAAACGTTTATACGGGCTTGCAAGTCTTGCAAATTACGTACGAACAAACTAAAAAAATCCCACGTTACATTATTAGCCCGTTCTTTGAAACACGTGCTGCGGTAGCTGCGGAAATGGTTAGTAAGGCAGAAAAGTACAATGCACTTGCTTTAATTGCTTCGCCAAAAGATGCAACGGTGGCGGAGGTTATTGCGGGACGTGGTAACCCTGGTGCAGCCGTAGAAAATTTCAATACCGCAAGCAAGCACGCAGTTCTTTTGTATCCGTGGATAGTCGGCACACTACCGTATATCGGGGAGACCGAAAAGATGCCACCAAGTCCGCATATTGCGGGGGCTTTTGCGGTTCGGAGTTTGCAGCGTGGGTTCTGGTTTAGCGGGGATAATTATGCGCTCAAAGGGGTATTAGGGTTGGAAAACGTTTTGACCTTTGACCCTCGCTTTCAAAACAACGAAGCCAATTCGCTAAATGCCGAAGGTGTAGTAGTTGTAATTGGGGCAAACGGTGGCGGGTATAAGATTTGGGGCGCACGCTCCGCAGCTTATCCAAGCGATACGACCGTTGAAACCCAATACAGTATCCGCACCAGCATCAACGTAATTTCTGATAGTTTGACTTTTAGTTTGGTACAATTCGTTGGCGAATCTAATAACGCTGCCCAAATTGATAACATCTTAGCGACTATCAATAATTATTTTAATGGACTACAGCAGCAAGGCGCGGTTGTTGGCTATTCCGCTACCTTCCCACCAACCCCGTACAATCAGCCCGCAGATGTCGCAAATGGTATTCTAAAATTTAAAATTGAATATCTCCCGACAGCATCTACGGAGTACATTTTGCTAAACACCTCAATCAACACCGATTTAGCGCAAGTGCTGGTAACACCTGCATAGCTAAATACAAATTTCTAAATCAGTTATGAAAGTAACCACGCTCACAAACGGCAATTTGTATATGAACGGCACCAGCCGCGCGGGGACTGTTGATTCAATCAAATTACCCGATTTGATGCAAAAAACTCAAGACCTTATGCCGTTGGGTATGATTGGGACGCATCAAGTGCCGACGGGGTTTGAAACTTTTGAACTCACGATGCAAGTTAGCGCATACAACGACGAATTTATGCGCGCAGTTTGTAATCCCTACGTATCTACTAATTTGCAAGTTCGCGGAGAAATTCAGGAACATAATGCCAACGGCACTACTACCACACGGGCATATGCTTGTATGATTACGGGTAGAGCGAAAGGCGTTACGCTGGGAGAGTTCAAAGCGCAAGAACTTGTAAAGCAGGAAGTAACATTTATTTGTTCCGCTATTGAAATGAAAATTGATAATGTGGAACAATTCGCAATCAACCTTTTAACTTCGGTACACCGCATCAATGGGGTGGATGTGAAAGGAAATTATCGCAACACTTTAGGGCTTAATCCATAGCCCAACACCAACTAAAGCAAAGGCAGGAATAAACGCCTGCCTTTTTTAATTACCACCATAAACACAACGAAAAAATGAAAAATCAATCAGCAGAAACCCCAGCAGTTTCTACGCTAAAACTTAGCAATGGGGATATTGTTACGATGAAAAACAATGGGGAAATGACCTATCGCCAACTACGAGATGTTCGGGCTTCGCTCCCCGCAGCGCTCAAAACCGACCAGCAGGAAGTCGGGGTTGCTATTGTGGCAGCATCAATTTTAGTAAACGGCAAAGGGATTTTGTACGAAGATGTTATCGACTATCCTTTATCGCAATGGACTAAGGTTATGAATTTTGCGAATGCGCATTTGGGTTTTGATGTGCCCGAAGAAGTTGCAAAGGAAGCGAAGGGAAACTAAACGCCCTTATCCTAAAAACAATTTTATATATGTTTCATATCCCGCAGCTCACAACGGAAATGCTTTTATTCCTTGCGCATTTTTCGGGTACGGGATTGAATATACTAGAGGAAACCCCGCTAACGATTGTTATGGATTGGTACGAAAGCGCAATCAAAGTACACAATCATCTAAACTCACCAGCTAAAAAATAAAAAATGTCGCTCAAAAACGTATTCAATTTGTCGGTAGTTTTGTCGGCAGTTGATAAAATGACCCCCGCTATCAATAGTGCGGTTTCAAAAGCTACTACCGCAATGAATCGGCTATCAGCTCAAACCAGCAGGTTAGGCGATAAGGCTATGTCGTTGGGTCAAAGTGCGGGCGTGTTGGGTGTTGGATTAGGTGCTGCGCTTGCTGTACCCATAAAATCGGCGATGGAGTTTGAAACGGGTATGACAAACATTCGTAAAGTTGTGGAAGGGTTAGAGGGCGAAGCAGCATTTAAGGGTTTTTCCGACCAGGTATTAGCACTTGGTCGGGAACTCCCGATAGCTTATGACGAGCTGACCGCAATGGTGGCAGCATCTGGGCGTATGGGTATTGCAAAGGATAAGTTGATTGATTACACCCGCGAGGTTGGAAAAATGGCGCTTGCTTTTGAAATGCCTGCGGAATTGGTCGGCAGCCAAATGGGTAAAATCTCCAATATTTTCAGTATTGCAACCGACGACGTGGGGAAATTGGGCGATGCTATCAACAAATTAGACGATACAAGTTCGGCAGCAGGGAAAGATATTATAGACGTTTTGCTTCGCACGGGCGGGACTGCCAATATGTTAGGGCTATCAGCCGAAAAAACGGCAGCCTTAGCGACTGCGATGCTATCGTTGGGTTCTACGTCCGAAACAAGTGGAACGGCTATCAACGCATTTTTTAATAAGCTTGCGACCGCCACAAAGGGAAATAAAGACTTCCAAATGAGTATCGGCACTATCGGAATGAATTCGGCTGATATTGAACGGGGAATGATTAAGGACGCGCAGGGCACAATCGTTAAGGTTATGGAAGCGATGCAAAAAGTCGCTCCCGAAAAACGGATACAAGTCGCATCTAACCTTTTCGGTGGTGAATATTTTGACGATGCTGCGAAACTTTCGGCAGGTTTAAAAACTTACACCGACGCAATTTCTACAATAGAAAAGAAAAACGCGAACGGCAAGCTGGGGTACATTGGTTCAATGGATAAAGAATTTGAAAAGCGTATGAAAACGTCCGCTGCTCAAATGGGTATATTCAAAAACAATGTACAAGAGTTGGCGATTACGCTGGGCACAACCTTACTACCTGCGCTTAATTCTGTAATGTCAGGAATGCGTCCGTACGTGGCAGCAGCTACACAATGGATAGAACAAAACCCTGCAATGGTAAGCGCAATAACTACGGTCGTGGCTTCGCTTACGGCTTTGTCGGTCGGTGTTGCTGGGGTATCCTTTGTGTTTGGCGGATTACTCAAAACGGTAAGCATTATGTCTTCGGGGATAAGCCTTTTAGGGAGTGCCTACACGGGCTTAGGAACGGTGCTAATTTTCACGCAAAAAGTATTCAAAACCCTTGCGGTTAGTATGATGCTAAACTATCAAACGGGCGGGATTTTGGCTAAGGTTTTGCGGGTGCTTGCGCCTTTGTTTTCCGCCCTAAGCGTAGCGATTGGGTTTGTTACGGGTGCGCTAAAAGTAGTTTGGGCGCTTATGGTCGCGAATCCCATTGGCGCGGTAGTCGTAGCGATTGCAGCAGCCGTTTATATTATTTACCAATATTGGGAGCCAATCAGCGAATTTTTTGTAAATTTGTGGGAGGGTGTTAAAAACATCTTTTGGGGGGTTGTTCAATGGTTGGGTGGATTGGGCGCGACGATGTACAATGCGGGGGTTAATTTAATGACTTCGTTGTGGAATGGTTTAAAATCAATCGCAGGCGCAGTTTGGGAAACCATAACCGCACCATTTGATTACATTTCTGGGTGGTTAGGTGGCGAAGTGAGCAGCCCAACACTATCAGTTGAACAGCTACAAACCGCGCAAGCATTATCGCAGCCTATGGGCGGAGCAGGTGGCGGGAGCTTTTGGGCGAATACTGCGCCAACTCCCATACCGCAAGGCACAAGTTCCAAAAGTGCAACAACAAATACAGTTATGTTTCAGCCTACGGTTAATATAAGCGGAACGATGACCCCCGAAGACCAAAAACGCTTAAACGAAACAATGGGGCGGTGGAATTTGGACATTAATAAGACCTTAGACGAACGCGAGCGTAACAAGCAAAGGAAATCCTTTTCGGACTAAATAAAAGAAAATAGGCTAATATTATGATGAAATTAGGGGATATGAAATTATTTGGTGTGAATGGGATAGATTCATTCAGCAGTTCCACCGAAGCCAACTACGTCCAACACGCACTAATAGAAGGGAAGCCCCGTTTGCAGCGTGTTGGTACGAATTTGGAAACGCTCACAATTACATTTAAGTTGAACGCACTTTATTGCGTGCCCGAAGAAGAATTAACCAAATGGTACGAATTATTAAACGATAGCAAGGTTCAATACCTCACTAATCAGGCGGGAGATTATTACGGTAATTTTGTAGTAAAAAGCTTAAAACACGATATTATAAAGCAGTCAAGCGAAGGTAAAATCCACCACACCGAAGTAACTATTGAGCTTTTGGAATCGGGCGAACCAAATACTAGCATACGAAAGTCTAACCAATCTTTTGCCGTTGGAAATATACCTGGTGCGCCAAAAGCCAAAATTGTAGAAACTCCGTATGGGGCAGCGCAGGAAACAAATGCGAACATTACTGCCGTAAGCGCAGAATCGCAAGCGGTAAGCGATTTGATTGTAAGCGTGAATAACAATCCCGATACTGCCGATTTAGTCTTAGCAAGCGCAGAAAAAAGAACGCAAACAATAGCGGGATATTTAGACCAAATCAATACAGAAATCAATAATACACAATCTAGTATCTACGCTGCTGCTGCTTCGCTGCGGACACATATGTCGGTAATACAAGGGGCATTATCCGTTTTGGAAAATGCTTGCAATACGGTTGATATTGCGGGCGCGGTTGCTGCCGATGCTGCCTATCAAACGACTGTTACGGATTTTAAACGCTATTCTTTGCCAATCTTAATTCTAAGTGCCACCCGTAGATAATGGAAAACACAACCTATATAACCCAGCAAGGGGAGCGGTGGGATACTGTAGCCGAAAAAGCCTACGGGGATAGCCGAAAGTATTCTGATATTATTCGCGCCAATCCGCAAGTCCCGATTACCGCAATAATCCCCGCAAACACGGTTCTAAATGTGCCGATTTTACCAGAACCAATTATTGACGAAAACTTATTACCACCATGGAAAAGGTAAGAACCCCGAAGGTTAAGATTTTGTATAATAAAAAAGATATTTCTAAGGATATTTCTAAAACGCTGCTTTCGGTAAATTATTCAGATGCCGAAGAGGGCGAAACTGACGATTTAAGCTTAGAGTTAGAAGATGTAGGCGGGTTGTGGTCGGATAGTTGGTACCCAACAAAAGGCGATACATTAGAACTATCCATTGGCTACGACGATGTGCTGGTATATTGTGGGTCGTTTGTAATAGACGAATTACAAATCAAACACCCACCAGCAACGGTAACGGTCAAAGGGTTGGCAGCTGCGACCAATAGCCCACTACGAACCAAAACAAGCGGAGCATATGAGCGTCAAACCCTGCGCCAAATTGTGGAAAAAATCGCCCTCGCCAATGGGCTAACCGTGCAGGGAGAAATCGCCAATATTTTCATAGAAAGGGTATCCAAAAACCGCGAATCAGATTTGAGTTTTTTGGCGCGCATTGCAAAAGAATACGGGTATTTATTTTCCGTTCGCGATAAACGCCTTACATTTACGTCCATATACGCAGTAGAAAAGACTAAAGCGGTTATGGAGCTCGCGCGAGGTAGTTTTATAAGCATGAGCTTAGAAGATAAATCAATCAAAACGTTTAAGTCCGCCACGGTTAAGTACCGCAATCCGAAGACCAATAAAGTAGTATCCGCGACCGTAAAGGCTGGGGACATTTTGGAAGGTGGAACGGGAACAGTTGGCGGGGCGAACACGAATACATCTGCCGACGTTTTGGAGCTGAAAGAAACCGCAGAAAATGAACAGCAGGCACGTGTTAAAGCGCAGGCAGCATTACACCGAACCAACACTAACGGACAAACGGGAAACTTTTCGCTGATTGGGAATCCTATTTTGTTGGCAGGCAGTAATTTTCTACTTACGGGAGTTGGCAAAATGTCGGGCACGTGGCATATTACCCGCTCAACACATACCATATCGCGCGATAGTGGATATTTGACCAGCTTAGAAGCTAAACGTTTGCAGGATGTAAGCAGCCCAGAACAGCGCAAAACGCCTTTGAAAAAGAAACGGATTAGTAAATTCAAAGTAAAAAGCACGCCACCTAAAAGCGGGGGCGGTGGTGGTGGTGGTGTAAGGGAATTGTATAGCGGAACAACTTAAAAATATGATAAAATACGGCACGGTTTGCGAGAAAGACCCAGCAAAAGGTTTGCTAAGGGTTGATTTTGAAGAAGACCAAATCGCTTCTTATTGGTACCCAATGGTGGTAACTTCGGTTGCTAAAAACTCATTTTTTGGTCTGCCTGATATTGGGGAGCAGGTTGTATGTATGGTGGACGAAAATTGCGAAACAGGCGTAGTTTTGGGCGCAATACCTTCGGATTCAGTCTTACCCAAACTTGCGAGTAAAGATATAAACAGTGTTGTTTTTTCGGACGGCACGAAAGTATCTTACGACCGTGAAAGCCACGTTTTACAAATAGATACGGTTGGGGATATTACCATAAAAACGACTGCTAACGTGCAAATAGAATGTGTGAATGCAACGGTCAAAGCTACGGTTAAAGCTACCATAGATGCGCCTACGGCTGAATTTACGGGTAATTTGCAGGTCAAAGGGGACTTTGCAACACTTGGAACAAGCCGATTTACGGGAGCCGTTACCGCATTGAATACGATTCGCGCGACTGGGAACGTGTTTGCCTTTACTGCTATCGGCTTAGGCACACACAAACATCAAGTCGGGTCGGTTATCTCATTACCACCAATACCATAAACTTATGATAAGCCCAACCTTAGAAGATTTGCAAACCGATTTTTGGCAGTATTCTTTAGAAACTGCGGGCGGTGTGGTGGAAGGTGTAGAAGATATAAAACAATGTATCAATATCCTACTAAGCACCCAGAAAGGAAGTATCCCATTAAACCCCGATTTGGGGATTGATATTGATAGATACATCGGCTTACCAGCAAGCGAATCCGCAGAATTGCGCGGTGAAATTATCAATCAGATTACAACTTATGAGCCACGCGCGACAATTACAAACCTTGTAATTACTTTTAGCGAAGCAGGCGCAAAAATAACCTTAGCCCTCACGTGGGAATCCAACTTAGGCGAAGGTACAAATACACTAACATATGGGAACGGTTCTTAATGTCGTAGATACAGATGTTACCAATATAGAAAGCGATTTGGTAGCCAAATACGAAGCCCTTTCGGGAACAACAATTCCACCAGCTTCGGTAACAAAGATTTTATTAAGCACTTTTGCGTATGGGCTTTCGCTTTTGGGCGAACAGTTGCAGGCAGCATTTGACCAAACGATTGTAATATCAGCTGCGGGCGCACATTTGGAGCAGCTTGGTTCGCTGGTAGGCGTTACGCGATTGGGACAAACGGCAGCAACCTGTACGCTCCGGTTTAATTTGGTTATTGGGCACGGTGGGGTTATCATTCCCGCAGGCACGCGCATATCTTCGGTAGATACTGCGGTAATTTTTCAGACCCAGCAAGCTATATCCGTAGCAAGTGGGGTAAATCAGGTGGATATTCCCGCAGTTTGTACCACATTAGGAACAGCAGGGAACGGTTACGTAAGCGGAACAATCAACACTAACTTAGACCCTTTACCCTTTGTTAGCACCATAACGCCACCGTTCAATGTGAATACAACCGCAGGCGGGGCGAATTTGGAAAGCGACGAACGCTTACGCGAACGGATTTTTTTAGCCCCAGCAAGTTTTAGCGTAGCGGGTCCCGCAGCAGCATATAAGTATTGGGCGAGAACTGCCAATCCCGCTATTGTAGATGTGGGCATTATTGAACCGCCGAATACACCTGGTCAAGTGCACTTATACGTTTTGGTCGCGGACGGGCAAACAACACCTGCCCAAATTCTTACGCAGGTGTACAATACGGTTTATCCGCAGCGCCCGATGTGCGATACCGTTGTGGTGAATAGTGCCGTGCGATTGAACTACACCCTAAACGTAAATCTTACGCTTTTGGAGACTGCCGACCCTTCGGTTGTGGTGCCTGCGGTTCGGGCAGCTTTACAAACTTTTGTTGATGAAAAACGTAAGACGCTGGGGCGCGATATTGTCTATTCGCAAATTATCCGTATTGCTCAAATAGATGGTGTTTATTCTGTAGCTTTGCCTTCGTTTACTGATATTATTGTTTCACCAATTCACTTTCCGTATTGCAACGCTTTGAACGTGCAATCAATCGGAACTAACCCTGGATAAAAAAAATGAATTGTAGTTTGGCAAGCTTAGAAATAAGCACGGAGCAAGTGCACCAAAACAAAGCTGTAAATTTGGGCGAAAGCCCGCAGGTAGAAGCTACCAATTACACGCACGCAGATACTTTCCGAAAGCTGGAACCGCATATACTTGTAAATAAAGCAGATGTAACCGTTGAGGAAGTGAACGGATTTTTTAAATTTTTAGCACCCGAAGAAATATAATGGATAGCCTTTTACCCCTATACCTGCAAAGCTTTGCGCACATTAAAGCCTACGAACAGGCGGGTGCGCAGCAGCTTGCGGAAACTCCGATTGAAAAGCTTTTGGTCTATTTTATAGATACGGTGGACGAAGCGGTCTTACCTTATTTGGCTGCCCAATTTGACGTATTGGGGGTAAAAGGTTATAAATATGCTACGACCGTAGCCCAGAAACGGGCAGTTATCCAAAATGCTATCCGCTTACACCGACGCAAAGGCACGGTACAGTCTATTATTGATGCGCTTTTGAACATCAATTTGGTAGTGAATAACATTGAAGAAGGTGTTGGCTACAGCGTTTTATACGACGGCACGTTTCAGTACGACGGCACGCAAACGTACGGCAGTTTTGGGCATTGGGCATTCTTTCGGGTTTGGCTAAATTCGGCGAATAACACGGTTATTGATGCGGGACAAATTGCGGACGCATTAGAGATTATCAAAGAATTTAAGCCTGCGCGATGTAGGCTTTTTGATATTACCGTGAATGTGGTTATCAACGATACGACCGACATAGAAGATACGATTTTGTTGGATAATCAAATCGGGCTTTCTGATGCGTTTGGTGGGCTATACAACGGGCTTTTTCAGTACGACGGAACACTTACCTATTCCAACATTAGCGACTTTGTGCGTGCGCGAGCTGCGCGATTTGATGCGGATTCCCTCGCGTTTATTACGGCTGCGGGCATTACAGATTTTGCGGAGCAGGACGCAATCGGGGAATTGGTAGCCGATTTGAAAGCCGAAGGGATTTGGGCGAAAATGCACGCAATTTATCCTATGGTCGGCAGCTCCGCGAATGCCCACAAATACAACCTCAAAGACCCAGCAGATACAGACCCCGCCTATAGGCTTACCTTTGCAGGCGGTTGGACGCATTCGCAAACGGGCGCACTTCCTAATGGTACGAATGCGATTGGCGATACCCACTATGTACCAGCTACAAACGGGAATCTTACCAGCCAACACATTAGCTACTATTCGCGTACGACCTTTTCGGGTGGCGGTGCGGATATGGGAGCGATCGGCACTACGGGGAATGTGTTGGAAGGGCAGCTATTTGTCGTGACAAATAGCTCCGGCAATTTCTATTCAGCAGCCAACAACACCAATAAATATTCCCACGCGGTCGCGATTGATTCTAAGGGTTATTTTATAATAAGCCGAACAGATGCCACAACTACCCGAAGCCACAGAAACGCGACTTTGTTGTATTCAGATACGGGAAATGCTAATACAATTTCAGATTTTAGCGTATATTTGGGCGCTGTAAATGAGCAGGGGACAGCCGTAGGGCATGGCTCGCGTGAATGCGCTTTTGCTACAATAGGCGAAGGACTAAGCCCAGCCGAAGCAATTACCCTAAACACAATCGTACAAGTTTTCCAAACCTCGCTAAACAGAAACGTTTAATGAAAAAAAAGATAGGCGGAGACGCATTAAACCCGAAAGGTCGGGTTAAAATCAAAGTGTATAATGCCGAAGGTGCATTGGTGGATATGCTAAACGGGGATAACCTGGTCGTGAATAGTGGGCGCGAAGCCTGCGCAATTTTGACCGCTACGGGCGATACGGATAAAATCGTACAAGATATTGCGTTTGGTTCTGGTGGAACAATTCCCGACCTTACAGATACCGCCCTTGTAAGCCAAGACCTTATAAAAGCCTTAGAATCTACTACCGCATATCCCACACAAACATCTGTAAAGTACATCGGCATTTGCGAAATAACCGAAAATAATGGAAACCAAATTCGCGAAGTTGGGCTATTTTGTGCGGACGGAACGCTATTCGCACGGTATTATGTCGGGCGCATCGTAAAAACTTCGGATATCCGCGTGGTCGTAGAATGGACAATAACCTTTTAAATCAACTAAAAAATGGCGAATCTAACCCCGACCCCTACGTGGGTTGATGTATATGAGCTAAACACCGCCGATTATGTTATAGGCGGTAGCGGGGGCACCTCAAACACCCAACCGCAGCAGCTTGCTAACCGCACCGAATTTTTAAAAGTGCAAATAGAGGAAATTTATGCGCACAACTCGCAGGCTATCCGTAACGGGGTGCTGCTGGGCAAGTCAAACAGTTCAACGGGTGAACTTGACCTGCTAATTTTCCCCGCGAGTACCACCGTGCGTTTGCAGGCAAGTGTAGGCGCGCCTTTCCGATTTGTGGTAGCGAATGGGTACGACGAAAAAGGCGTAATCGCTACAGTTGCAACGGTTGAATCGGATTTGGAATTATCTACAGTCGGCATTCCCGACGGTACATATAACCTAATCGTAGATTATCAATCCCCAACGAACATAAATTTGGCGTGGTATCAAACTTCGCGTTTTTATGCTAGTGTTGCGGAGCCAACGCCACCACCAGGTGCGGTTTATGGATTGTGGTACAATACGGCTACAGGCGTGCGCAAATTGGGTTCGGGCGGGGCGTGGGATAGCGTAAACACCCGCAGCGCAGAAGTTGGAACGTTTGTAATAAGCGGTGGCGCGATTGCCCTGTTGCAGACATTCCCATATCGGCAGGAATATTACAACGAAAATATCCCTGCGGGGACAATGCTTGCGCACTTTTCCACAATTACCCCATTGGGGGGCTATTTGCGGTGCGACGGTTCGGAAAAATCGCGAAGCCTTTACCGCACCCTTTTCAATGCAATAGGAACGACCTATGGGGCAGGGAACGGAACGACCACATTCAATTTGCCAGATACACGCGGGCGATTTATACGGGATTTGGATGGCGGAGCAGGTCGCGACGCATCGCGTATTATGGGAAGTGCGCAGGACGACGAGCTGAAAGCACACCTGCACGATTTAGAAACGACCGTTAGCGGAGATGGTGGCGGTTCGCCAATCGTTACGCTGGGCGGAACTGCGAGCGGGTACCAAACCGAAAGCGAAGGAGGAACAGAAACACGACCCAAAAACCTTGTGGCTTGTCATTTTATTAAATATTAGTGTACTATGGTGGTACATTTTGGAACGTCTTATGTCTTCGGATATAGGGCGTTTTTTTTATTCTTTTTTTTCCAAAAAATGCAACCTTTGCGTAAAACGTCCGTATAATATTATGTAATCAGTTGATTATCAAACGTTTATAAATTATTTTAACTATGTACAACGAAGAGCAAAAAGCAAAAATCAAAGTTCGCGCACGGTATTTTTATACGGCTTGCGGATTTTACAGTTTAATCAGCGCAATTCGTGCAGCGATAGCCGAAACGCAAATTTTCCCTAAGCTGTACGAAAACCCTATGGTTTATCTAACCTATAAAAAAAAGGATAGAACCATACAACACGCATTCATAACCACCCAAAAAGACTACATACCCGAAATTGATAGGGTCAAAGGCACGGGTTCGGGTTATACCTATTTCCAAGTTAGATTTTATGATACAGTAAAAAGGGGTTGGCGAAGTTGCTTATTACAAAACATAATTGCGGTACATTGGTAAGCAAGTTTGGGCGGATTAAAAACCCGCCCTTTTTTGTTAATAAAATGTTAAATATTAAAAATAGGATTTGTTTTTATTGCACCACAAAATTAAATACTTATATTTGTGCTATTAAATGAACAAACCAATTTTTGACTATGTACAAGTTCCCTTTTCAAATTAGCACAAATTCCATAAAATACGAGGTGCGTCTTGCTAACCTTGCACTTTTCCCAAACTCCCCCGCCCAAATAGGTAAGAAATTGGAAGGGCTGAATGTTTGGCGGTGCGTTTGCAAGCAAGGACACCCCAACCCCGTTGTTGGTCAAACCTTGCGCGTGCAAAGCCGTATGGTGTTAGTCCTATCCTATGCCCCGTTGTTGGTCAAAACTGAATCAGGCGAAGCCGATTTAGTTACTGTTTTTGGTCAAACCTTTGACAAATTCAGCGAACCAACAATCCTACAAAAGGTCGTTCTATGGAATGCCGAATCCTACACGGGCTTTTATGTGGGGGTAGTGTTGGACGAAGAATACGACCGCCAAAAACCGACCGTAGAAGCCGAAGAAGAACAGCCCAAAAAACGCATTTCCTATTTTAATGCGCGTGCCTATATGGAAAGCGATGGAATGCGCATAAGCGAAACATCGCGCCCAATATTCCAAACCCCTATCGTACCAGCAGAAAACCCCGACTTTGTACCGAACGACCTTACTTTGTCTTTCGGCACGCAAACCAGCGACCAGGTGCTGTATAAGATAATTGGTACGAATCAGTTTGGGCACAAAGTAATCTATCAGCAAGGATTTGTACCAACTGCGGAACTTGCACAGAATCGGTTAGAAACTTACATCCAACGAATAAACGGAGTGTATGCGCCCATTGAACCCAAACAGATAGAAGTTGTGGCGGAGCCTTTGCCCGAAGTTATCGCCCCAACAACACCAACCCCACCCATAGATGCCGAAGCTGAATACCTATCCAAATGGGAACGGGGCGAATGGGCGAGAGGCTGGGGAACGGGTATTGATTTTTTAGCAGTCGCAGTATCGGGAGACGTTTGGACCCGATACTATCGCGAATCAGATAAACCCGCAGGTTTGCCGAAAATTGGGAATATCTCCGTGTGGTTTGAGCGCGGTCGGTGGTTAATGAAAAATACCTTTTATGAGCAAGGGCGGAGACACCCCGTTTTTGGCGATAGAGGAAAACGCTTTGATAAGAAAGACCGTATCGGGGCTTTACAAGCTGCCGAAAAAATGCTACTCAACAAACTAAATTATGTTTCGGAAAATATTCGCGCCCAACTAAACCTATTTGACCAATGCTAAAACCTAAAGTATTAGACCTTTTTTGCGGGGCAGGCGGTTGTTCCGTAGGCTATGCGCGTGCGGGGTTTGAGGTCGTTGGTGTGGACTTTATCGCGCAGCCTAATTATCCCTACACATTCATACAAGCCGATGCGCTCGCGGTTTTGCAAGACCCCGATTTTATCGCGCAATTTGATTTTATCCACGCATCGCCACCGTGTCAAGGATATTCCAAAATTACCCCGAAACATATCAAAGCAACAAAGCCCGATTTGATGTTTCCCGTGCGCGACCTTTTGGTGCAATCTGGGAAACCCTTCGTAATAGAAAATGTGGAAGGCGCAAGCAAGGCAGGTCTTCGGGTTGATTTAAAACTTTCTGCTACCCTATTCCCCGAACTTCGGGTTTTACGCGAAAGGCACTTTGAATTAAGCCAACACATACGCGATTATGTTCCCCAGCCTATTCTACCAAAACCACGCGGTAGTGTTAAAACGGGCGAATTGCTTACCTGCGTTGGCTATGGGTGCCCTGGTAGCGGGAAAGGGCAAAAACCGAGCTCTATGGTTTATTTTCGCGGAAAGCTGAAAGACCATTTGGACAAAACTTTGTTTGAAAATAGGGCTTTAGCGATGGGCATTGATTGGATTAAAATCGGCACGGCTAAGTCCAAAATGAAAGAATTGGTTAATGCAATTCCCCCCCCTACACGGAATTTATTGGCAGCAAAATTTTTAACTATTTTTTAGGAATAAAACCTATTCCGAAACCACAACTAACATTCTTTGACTATGGAAATGTATAAGCAGCTTTTAGAGCTATTCAATAGCTGCCAAAATGCAAGTATTATATTGGCAAATACTCTTATGGAATCGCAGGGTATTTGTAAAAAGACATTCCTTCAATACCTAAAATTTGACACGCTAAAGTTGAAAGATTGCGACGAACGGGAAGTGTGTTGGAATTGGCTATGGGTGGAATTTATAAACGCTTGCAGTTTGGGGCAAATTACAGTTTATGGAGAAAGTAGCATTGAAGGCATTCGGCATTTAACGGGCTTGCGGATATTTAGGTGGCTATACTATACGCCCATTTTTACCAAACACGCTAAGGATTCACC
>Ga0247722_10000671_pt1 | contig 20206 bp, 18 predicted proteins | sample MSEWelMarce3H_FC_FD_189094 | JGI IMG/M metagenome (GOLD analysis project Ga0247722, IMG submission 189094) | Subsurface sediment microbial communities from gas well in West Virginia, United States - MSEEL Well Study Marcellus 3H_FC | ecosystem: Environmental > Terrestrial > Deep subsurface >... | reverse complement strand
TATTGTTAAAAGAGATGACAAAGAGGTATCTATGATGAGTGAATTACAAGAGCTCTTATCTAGACGTCAGCAGTCCTCTGCCCTATCCGACTAACTGCTTTCGCTGTCTTGTGTGTGGTGGGGGGGCTGATTGTTTAACAGATTGAAGTTGCGCGTGAATTCGACAATTAGCCCCAATCGGGAGTTTTTATTAATTGATCATGTCGGCGACGATGCCGGCGGATTTGGTTTGCCGCGCCTTGAGGATTGCGATTGGCGCGAGAAAACCCGCGGTGGGGCTGATGGTGCACTCAGATCGCGGCAGCCAATATGCCAATCACGAATATCAAGCGCTGCTCAAGCAACACGGCATGGTGTGCAGCATGAGTCGCAAAGGCAATTGCTGGGATAATGCGGTGATGGAGCGTTTCTTCCTGAGTTTGAAAATGGAACGCGTTTGGCATCGGGATTACGCCAATCATTGGGAAAAGACATCACCGAGTACATTGTAGGTTTCTATAACTGCATGCGATTGCACTCAACTCGAGGCACAAGCCACCGATGATTGACGAACAAGAAATGGCAGCAAAAAACCGATCTTGGGGTCTGAAAATACTTGACCACTACACAATTGCGAATGAAACATCAACAGACCCTAGAGTACGGGGGAGATGGATAATAATTTCAACGAGGTTTAGGCAGTACAAATCATCTAGCAGCTTGCCATAACTGACTTTCAAAAATTTTTGAAAACGCCGCCTGCTAATGCGGCGATTTTTTTGTTTAGCTATTCAAGCCAGCATCAGATTTTCATCAGGATTTCATTTGGAGGTCCGGCGATACTCCACTAATCTTATCTGAGGCCTGCCGTACGTGCAGTGATGGCGATGAGCGAAAACGAGATGTTGAATAGCGCTTTTACTTTGGAGGTGGGTTTTAGTACTCAGGTTCAGACACAAGCGCTTTGGTGGATGGAGTGTGGTGACGCTGGCTGCTCATTAAGGTTATCTGGTGACGGACAGATCATGCCCATTGTTTTACCTGCTGCTTGGCGTGGCGTATTGGTTTTAGATCGTCTGTGCTTAGAGGTAATAGAAGGCGCTGCGCGTTGTCAAGAGGTGCGTTTGCTTGTGCTGGCCAAATTACAGGCTTTTATTGATGAGTCTCAGAATATAGAGCCGCCAGTCGCAGATGTATTACGTTGGGCCTATATGCCGCTGACGGATGCTTCGCCCTTTGAGGGGCGGCGTGCTGTTGAGGGATGGTTGCTTGGGCAAACCCTGCTTGGGCATGAAAATTCTTTGAAGCTGGTTTCCTTGTTGCGGCGTACTGAATGCTATTGGCTGATCCGTTTTTTGTTGGCGGAGTCTTTGGCAGGGGGAAAGGTGCAAGACTTGGGCGAGCGTTATGGTGTGTCGTGCTCACACTTTCGTCGCTTGTGTCGTAGTGCGTTAGGGCATGCGGCCAAAACAGAATTGCGAGATTGGCGAATGGCGCGTTCATTGCTGGAAGCGGCACAAAGCCGAAAAAGTTTAACTGAAATTGCTTTAAGCAACGGTTATGCATCGTCTTCGCATTTTTCCAATGAGACCCGAGTGCTACTTGGTGTTTCTCCACGTGAGTTGTCCAATATTATGAATGATGCCATCAAATGAAGCAGAGTCAGTTAAACGGTAAATTAGTGTGCGGTGCTTTGCTGTTAGCTTTGGGGCAGGGGGCTGTTGGTGCAACGGCTTTGCCGGTAGAGCGGGGAGTTGAGCAGCAAGGGTATGTGGCAAAGCAGGATGGCTTGAGAACATTTTTCGATGCTATTTCTTCTCGCTTAAAGAAGCCAATTATCTTGAGTAAATTGGCTGTACGTAAGCAGGTGAGTGGTGAGTTTGATTTGGCTAACCCTCAGGCGGTGCTTGAGCAGATGTCACAGCAGTTGGGTTTGATTTGGTATCACGATGGGCAAACGATCTATGTTTATGATGCGAGTGAAACCCGCAACTCCGTAGTTGCACTACGCAATATTTCTTTAAGCTCTTTTAATGCTTTTCTTCGTAAAAGTGGGCTTTATGATCGACGATATCCACTGCGAGGTGATGAGCAAAGCGGGACATTTTACGTGTCAGGTCCGCCGTTATATGTCGATTTGGTATTGAACGCGGCAAAGTTTATGGATAGTCAGCGGAGTGAAATTGACGGGGGGCGGCTGAAAATTGGTGTGGTCCGACTGAATAATACTTTTGTTGGGGATCGAAGTTATGAATTGCGTGATCAGAAGATTACGATCCCTGGCATGGCCTCGGTCATTATAAGTCTGTTGCGAGATGAGAAAAACAGCGTCGATACCCTTGCAGGTAAGTCGGTGGGGGCAGTTGCACCATCGATGCCTGATTTTCCTACGGTTAATAAGCTTGAAGAGTCGGCGCCATACAAGTCTCCGATGAGCTTATCGGATGCGCTGAAACGCGAGCCAGCAGCAGGCAATATTCGAGTGATTGCGAATCCCGATACCAATAGTCTGTTGGTCAAAGGGACCGCCGAACAAGTACGTTTTATTGAAAATCTAGTTGCAGAGCTGGATGTGGCTAAGCGGCATGTTGAATTGTCGTTATGGATTATTGATCTGCAAAAAGATGACTTGGATCAGTTGGGAGTGAATTGGCAGGGGAGTGTAGGGATTGCCAATAAGCTAGGCGTTTCTTTTAATAATCCAGGCTCTTTTAGTACCTTGGATGGGGCACGCTTTATGGCATCTATTTTGGCTTTAAGTCAGGATAAAAAAGCCAATGTTGTTTCTCGCCCTGTCGTGTTGACTCAGGAAAATGTACCAGCGCTTTTTGATAATAGCCGGACCTTTTATACCCAGTTAATTGGCGAGCGCAGCGTAGAGTTACAGCATGTGACTTACGGCACCCTTGTGAATGTACTTCCTCGTTTTTCTGCGGATGGCCAAATTGAGATGTCATTGAATATCGAAGATGGCAGTGAGGTTCCACGAGGCGATTCAGATACTAAAACAGTCTTGCCAACTGTTGGCCGCACACGGATTAGTACTGTGGCCCGTGTGCCTAAAGATAAAAGCTTACTGATTGGCGGCTATACACGTGATGCAAGTACGGACGATTTCGGAAAAATTCCTCTACTAGGTGACCTTCCTTTTGTAGGGGATTTGTTTCGTTATCAGCAGCGAAACAGCTCTAATTTAGTGCGCGTATTTTTAATTCAGCCTCGTCAGATTGAGCAGCCAGCTGAGCGTGATGCCAGTGATCTGGCTGCAGACGTAATAAGTCAACCTGATGCAAATTTTGTGCAACAGGCGGTGCGTAAATACATGGACCGTAGTAATGGAGATCAATAGGCACTCCATTCCACTTTCTGGGCCACGTTTAGCAAGGCATCAGGCCAAGCTGGACGAGAAGCAAGAGGCGGGTAAAAAACAAGTTACTCAGCAAAGTGATAGCCAACAGGAGGTGGACAACACCCCTGCCGACCAAGTGCAAAAGCTTGTTGATTCTTCGGATGAAATGGCTGCCATAGCCACTCAGTTCCGTAGCCGCCGTGAGCTTGAAACAAAGAAAGGACTTTCTGAAAGTTTTGAGCGCGTTCTGGATGAGGATGTTCTGCCCAAGGTGGCGCAGGTAATGAAAGTGGCTCAGATGGGTGGAGTGTCTCTTGAGGAGCTGCTGCGGCAAGCTCAGCAATTGTTTCCTGATGATAGTGATTTGGCTTTGGTTTTGCGTGAAATTTTACGCCGAAAGCAAATGGAAGAGGTTGTTCGTAAGCGCCTGCAAGCATTACTGAAGCATGTAGAAGAGCAGGCGGAACCTAAAAAGCTGAAAAGCGGCATTAATTGCGCTTTGAAGGCCCGCTTGTTTGGGAAAGCCCTGGATTTAAGCCCTGCTCTGTTGCGCGCAAGTTATCGTCAGTTTTTGGAAAACGATGGCGGGGAAATTGATGTCTACCAAAATTGGATCAGTAGTTATGGGTATCAGCGTAGGGCTTTGGTATTAGATTTCATGGAAGGGTCTTTGGTCACGGATATGCATGCACAAGATCCTAGTTGCTCACGGGAAGAATTTAACAATATTTTGGGAAAACTAGGTCAGCTGAAATTGCTGCGTTCCAGTGATGTGTTGTTTATTAAGCGGCTACTGGGCAGCCCTGTTGTATGCAACATTAATGATAGTGAGCCAGCTTGGTTGCTCTTTATGTTGTCCTTATTTCAAGATCCGCTTCGGATTGATGAACTATTGCTGGATGCTGTCGGGGAAAACGTTTTGCTCCATCGCCATGCCCAGCGCTCTTCTTTATTGCAAGTGCTGCATCAGGCTTGTAAATCGTTGCCAGTCGTATTGTTTGCTGATCCGGACGAGGTAATTCCATTACTTAACGAATTTGAAAGGCTGGCTACAGTTGCTCATCGTCTAGAGCAAGTTGAGCGTAGGCGGTCTACATGATGGCAGCTTCTCGTTTACTGATCTCAATGGAAAGACAAAGTGCTGAATAAATTGTTGTACGGTATGCGTTCGCGCCCGGAGCTGTTGATTCTGCTTCTGATGGTGATGATTATCGCCATGCTGGTTATCCCCTTGCCCACGTATTTAGTCGATTTCTTGATCGGCTTGAATATTGTGATTGCTATGTTGGTGTTTATGGGCTCGTTTTATATCGAGCGTATTTTGCATTTCTCCACTTTCCCCGCAATTTTGCTGATTACCACTTTATTTCGGCTTGCTTTGTCGATTAGCACCAGTCGCTTGATTTTACTTGAGGCCGATGCCGGTGAAATTGTCGCGACCTTTGGCCAGTTTGTTATTGGAGATAGCTTGGCGGTCGGTTTTGTTATTTTTGCTATCGTGACCGTGGTGCAGTTTATTGTGATTACCAAGGGCTCTGAACGGGTGGCCGAAGTCGCTGCTCGTTTCTCGCTTGATGGGATGCCTGGTAAACAAATGAGCATCGATGGTGATTTACGGGCAGGGGTGATTGATGCGGATGGCGCGCGCGAACGGCGCAGTGTACTAGAGCGTGAAAGCCAGCTCTACGGCTCATTTGATGGAGCCATGAAGTTTATTAAAGGCGACGCTATCGCTGGCATCATCATTATTTTCGTCAACTTTATTGGTGGTATTGCAGTAGGGATGAACCAGCATGGGATGGACTTCTCTACCGCATTATCTACATACACCATTCTAACTATTGGTGATGGTCTAGTGGCACAGCTCCCAGCGCTACTGATCGCCATTAGTGCAGGTTTTATTGTTACTCGCGTAAGTGGTGAGGGTGACAATATGGGCCGCAATATCATGAGTCAGCTCTTAGGTAAGCCCTTTGTGTTGATTGTGACTGCGATACTGGCACTGGCAGTAGGGATGTTGCCGGGCTTTCCTTTTATGGTGTTCTTTATTTTAGCAACTTTGCTGGGGGGGTTGTTTTATCACAAGCACAGAGAAGCTAAGTTAGGAAGCAAAACCGCTGCTTCTGCCCCGAGAAAAGAAGGTGCTGCCGCAGTTTCTGCAGAGAGTAGTGCCCTGGGGGGGAGTGATCTCTGCCTGATTGATAACTTGGATGAGCTGGCTGCTGAAACATTGCCCTTGGTTTTATTGGTGCCTAAAGCACGGTATGCCTTATTGAATAAAGGACAGCTTGCTGAGCGTTTACGTAGCCAATTTTTCTTGGACTTTGGCGTCAGTTTACCTGCACTGCTGATGCGCTCATCCGATGAGCTTGAAGACAACCGAGCTGTTTTACTGATTAATGAGATTCGTGCTGAAGAGTTCTTGGTTCAGTTTGATTTGCTGCGGGTGGTGAATTATTCAGAAGAAATTGAGCAGCTCGGTATTCGTATTGTGCCCGCAGGGGAAGCCATCTGGGTTGATGTGGAATCCAAAGAAACTTTAAAAAAGTTGGGCTACCAGCTACGCCCAGCTGTTGATGAGTTATATCAATGCTTTGCAACCTTACTTGCCCATTATGTGAATGAGTATTTTGGTGTGCAAGAAACGAAACAAATGCTGGATTTATTAGAAGAGAAATATCCAGATTTATTGAAAGAGGTGCTGCGCCATGCCACAGTTCAGCGGATTTCAGAGGTGTTGCAGCGCTTACTTTCTGAACGCATTTCTATTCGGAATATGAAACTCATTATGGAAGCCCTTGCTCATTGGGCTCCCCGTGAGAAAGATGTGATTGCACTGGTTGAGCATGTGCGTGGTTCGCTTGCCCGCTATATTTGTCATAAGTTTGCTGTAGGAAATGAGTTGAGAGCCATTGTGGTTTCAGCGGAGATAGAAGATGTGGTTCGTAAAGGAGTTCGTCAGACCTCGAATGGCTCGTTCCTCAACTTGGAGCCTGCTGATTCTGAAGAGTTAATGGATGCTTTTGCCGTTGCTTTGGATGGATTAAGCATTGCACATAAAGATTTGGTGTTGCTGGCATCGGTAGATGTGCGGCGTTATATTAAGAAACTCATTGAAACTCGCTTTCGTGATCTTGAAGTGCTGTCGTTTGGTGAAATATCCGATAGCGTATCGGTTAACGTCATTAAGTCCATTTAATAGAAGGTAAATACTATGTTTGCAGTTGATGTCGCCACCCTAGTTCGTGATGCATTAAAAGAAAATGGGTGTGAACAAATGTTGCAGGGCGACTTAGATAGTCATTCAACCATCGCGCTCGATCTTCATCGTTTACCTAGTATTTATGTTACTAATAAAGATGGAGAAGTTTGGTTGTGGTCGCAGTTGATTGAGCATAACGACAACGTCTTTGATCAATGTTCAACCCGTTTACTGAATGTGTTGATGCAGGGTTGTAGTTTTGTGCGTGGTGAGCAATTGCAGTTGGCGGTGAATGATGGCTATCTAGAGTTAAGGGGCTTACTGCAAGAAAATTCTTTACGCGATGGTCAAAGTTTTTCTGAGGCGCTTGATGGTTATCTTGAGCGGCTGGAACGCTTTGTTGAGGCTGTGCAGTAATGAAGCCTTTACGACTCTTGCGCCGTCAAGCCAATCCATTGCGTTTGTCTGGCCCGATTGTCGAAGCAGTTTTGCCTGGAGTGGTTGTAGGGGAAATCTGTGAGATATACCGGAGCTGGCAGGATTCTATATGTGTAGCTCGTGCTCAAGTGCTTGGTTTCAATCAAGAACGCACAATTTTGAGCTTGATAGGTAATGCTCAAGGATTATCTCGTGAGCTTGTATTGCAGCCTACAGGCGCAGGCTTACAAGTTGAGGTGGGTGATTTCTTACTAGGTTCTGTGCTCGACCCCTCGGGCAAGGTTGTTGAGCGTTTTGTCGAAGCATCAAATGGCAGGAGGGAGTGGCGCTCTATTGAGGCGACTCCGCCAAGTTATGCGGAACGGGTAGGAATACAGCAGCCTTTTGTCTCAGGAGTAAGGGCCATTGATGGTTTGCTTACTTGCGGCGATGGACAGCGGGTAGGTATTTTTGCATCAGCAGGCTGTGGAAAAACGATGCTGATGAATATGCTCATTGAGCAGGCGGATGCCGATGTATTTGTGATTGGTTTAATCGGTGAGCGGGGGCGAGAGGTGACCGAATTTACCGAGGAGTTACGCCGATCAGGCCGCCATCATCAGTGTGTCTTGGTTTATGCCACCTCAGATTTCTCTTCTCTGGATCGTTGTAATGCAGCGCTATTGGCGACAACGGTGGCGGAGTATTTTCGTGATCAGGGCAAAAATGTGGTGCTGTTCCTTGATTCAATCACCCGATATGCACGGGCTTTACGTGATGTGGCCTTGGCTGCTGGGCAAGCACCGGCACGCCGTGGCTATCCCGCGTCGGTGTTTGATTCCTTACCCAGATTGCTGGAGCGCCCAGGTCAAACACAGAAAGGCTGTATGACGGCTTTTTATACGGTGCTATTAGAAAGCGACGATGAACCTGATCCTATTGCGGATGAAATTCGTTCTATTTTGGACGGCCATATTTACCTTAGTCGTAAGTTAGCCGCACAAAATCATTACCCAGCGATTGATGTGTTACGAAGTGTGAGCCGAGTCGCTGGGCGGGTAAGTAGTCGAGAGCATCAGCGTCTAGCGAGCGAGCTAAGGGGCGTATTAGCAAGGTTGGAAGATTTACAAGTGTTTCTTGATTTGGGTGAGTACAAAGCTGGAGAGAATGCAGAAAACGATCGTGCAATGAATAAGCGCTCTGCGATACAAGGCTGGTTACGCCAGCCGTTAGATGAAGGGAGTTCATTTGAAATGACCTTGCGAGCGATGCATGAGATTGCTGCATAAGTTAACTGGGTTATTACGGCGTTGTGTGGTGAGTCAGCAGCGTTGTGATACGCGGCTAGCTCAATTGAGTCAGCAGGGGCAGGTATTGTCTGCGGAATTAGATGGCTTAGATGCACAGCGTAGTGCAATAAAACAACTATTGCACTCTCAGCGGCCACAGGACTGCGTCATGAATCGTGGTGAGTTATTTGCGATGCAACGTCGTCTGGCTGTGCTACGGCGGCAATTACATATGCTTGCTTTTCAAGAAGGCAGAGTGCGCGAACAGCTGCAGCTTCTGCAAACAGAAAAAGAGGCTGTTTTATTGCAGCGTCAGTACTGGCTGCGCAAGCAAGATAAATACGAACGCTGGGGGAAAATTCAGCGGCAAGCGTGGCGTTTGTATCAATTACGCCAGGAAGAGTCTGAGGCGCAGGAGCGAGTGACATGGGGCAAATAGTAGCGACAGCAGGGGTAACAGCTGGGGCAGTTGTTGTTTCGGAACCAAGCAGTTTATTAAGTGAGTTTGCTGCTCAGCTCGGTAAACATAAGCAGAAAAAAGACTTAGAGGCGGTCGGTGAAGTCGTAGTGCATCCGCCGCTTTTAGTCGATGAAAAGCCCTTGGCACTGCATCTGGGTAGGAAAACGGCGAATAAGCTACAGGTGCAAGGCGATGTGCATGGGCAAAAAAACGGCACTTCTAGGGCAAGAGTGGATCATTCTTTACGTAGCATGAAAATAGAGTCTGGATCACAGGCTATAGCTGACGGTATGTCGATATTAAATAGCCAGCAGTTAAAGACGGGTAAGTCTCGTGTGCTTTCTGCTCTGGGCACCTTAGTGAGCGAAAGCAACAAAGCAGCAGTAAGGCCAGTTGATATTTCAGCGCCATTACTTGGTTCTATGGGTGTGACTAGCGTTGCAGGTATGCAGGCTTTAAATGATCAGCCGCTCAAGGCGCGTAAGTCTCGTGAGCTCCCTGTCTCAGATTCTTTGGTGAGCGAGAGTAACAAAGTAGTGAGCTCCTCATCAGAAGTTTCAGACACCTTATTTAGCACTTCAACAGAGAGTTTAGTGAGTAAAGCAATTTCTCCTCCATTAGCCGACGTTGACTCAGAAGCAATAGTGACTGCCGCGCAGGGAGCGTCATCGATGAGTGTGAAAGCCGCTACTCCTGATACTGGCGAAGAAGATTTGCTATCTACTCAAGAGCAGATGCTTGCAGCATCCTTTGCCAATGGCGAAGGAAATTTTGTATCACGGGCACCTACTAAGGAAGCCCATATTGTAAATCATCGTGCAAAGAGTGAAGAGGCTCTCAGTCAAGGAACGAGCGATGTTGCAGTAGCAGATCAACAGCCTGATGGTCAGATGCTTTATCGTTTTAATCGCTGGGGAGCTGGGCACTCAGTCAGTATTCAGGCGCAGTCACAAGAAGGAAATCGGCAGCTTGAATTGCAACCATCCAATGCCTTTGTGCAGGATCGTTTGCACCATCACTTGCAACAAATTGATAACACTGAGCATTGGACTTTATTGGGTGATTCCGAGCAGCAAAAAGATCAGCAACAGAGCCAAGACCCGAAGGATGAGGAAAACGAGTGAATGCATTGGGATTGCGCCAGCTAACAAGTACAGAGCATGCTTGGCAGCACGCGCAAAAGTGTTGGCAAGCACAAGGTATTGAGGTGAGCTTCAGCTTGCCAGATGTGAAAGCATGTCATGTTTTCTCAGTTGACGGAGGGCGTTGGCAAGGTCTGCTGAGCTTGCACGAATGGCTGTCCTGTGTTTCACCTGCTCTGGCTGAAATATTGGGCTCAACAGGTGATGAGGGACTGTTGCAGGCTCTTTTTATGGCTACTCCTCGCCCTTTGGAATTCACCGCTACTGAGTTAGCTTACGATAGTTTGCAACTTGGTGAAAAAGCCCAGATGCCTGTCTCAGCCATGCCGTGCCTGACAACACCGCAAGGGCGGGTGTGGCTGATCGATATCCCTGCAATGAGGAAAGGTCAAGATAAGGTAAACCCTGCATGGCTGCTTACGTTGCCCTTGCAATTAATATTTGAAATTGGCTACAGCAAGTTGAGCCAGCGAGCAAAAGCACGCTTGGGCGTGGGGGATGTATTACTTATTACCGAAGAAACGCATTGGGTTAAAAGCTGCGATGTGAGGATAGGCCGCTATTGGCAAAATGAGGATGGAATCATGATTGAAAGAGAAGACCAAGCGCATCTTGTTACGCCTACTGAAATCCCAGATTTACTGGCAGAGCTGCCGCTACGTTTGGAATTTATTTTGCAGCAAAGCACGGTCAGTGTGGCCGAGCTGGGCGATTTATATCTTGGGCAATTACTGCCATTGCTTCCAGATGCAGAGAAGCAGATTGAAGTGAAGGCCAATGGGGTATTGATTGCGCGAGGCGAGTTGGTTCAGGTGGATGGTCGGCTGGGTGTGGAATTGTTAGAGATACAGCAAGAGGTTATGCATGTCGAATGACATCTCGATGATTGCGCTGCTGGCGTTTTCTACGCTGCTGCCATTTCTGATTGCCTCTGGAACCTGCTATATCAAGTTCTCCATTGTATTTGTGATGGTACGCAATGCCTTGGGGTTGCAGCAAGTGCCGTCCAATATGACGCTGAATGGTATTGCTCTACTTTTATCTATGTTTGTTATGACGCCGGTAATGAAAGACGCTTATGACGTTTATCGTGACGACAATATCAACTTTAGTAGCGTTGAGTCGGTTAGCTATTTTGCAGAAAACGGACTCGATAGTTACCGCAGTTATTTAAAAAAATATGCCGATCCAGAGCTGACTCGTTTCTTTGAAAAAGCACAGGTAGACCGTGCAACACGAGACGGTGAAGTGGTTGTCGTAGATGACAAGCCCTCTATTTTGGCCTTATTACCTGCTTATGCGCTGAGTGAAATCAAGAGCGCGTTTAAAATTGGTTTTTATCTGTATCTCCCTTTTGTGGTCGTCGATATGGTGATCTCCTGCATTTTGCTTGCGCTGGGGATGATGATGATGAGCCCAGTGACTATTTCTGTGCCAATTAAACTAGTGCTGTTTGTTGCGCTTGATGGCTGGACTCTGCTCTCCAAGGGACTCGTGTTGCAATACCTAGACCTTGCGACGTAGATAATCTGGCCCAACAAGGGAAAAAAAATGAATGATCTGGTATTCGCGGGAAATCGGGCACTGTACTTAGTATTATTGCTTTCGGCTTGGCCGATTATTGTCGCAACCATTGTAGGTTTACTTATTGGCTTGTTTCAAACAGTGACTCAGTTGCAGGAACAAACACTGCCTTTTGGTTTTAAATTATTGAGCGTCATTCTGTGCCTGTTTCTGCTCTCAGGGTGGTATGGCGAAACCTTGCTTGACTTCGGTCGGGAAGTTTTCAGGATGGCGTTGGGTCAACACTAGTGCAATACGGTCTCTTTTTTAATGTCCATGATTGGCTGGCTGCCGCCGCACTGGGTTTTGCTCGTGTGGCCCCTATTTTTTTCATGCTCCCATTTTTTAATAGCAATGTGTTGACAGGAGTGATGCGTATTTCGGTTTCAACACTTGTGGCAATGAGCTTGTGGCCTTATCCGCTGGGGGGCTTGCCTGAATTTAATTCTCTCTGGTATTTAGGCATTATTGCCAAAGAAGCCATGGTGGGGGTTTTACTTGGATGTTTACTCACTTGGCCATTTTGGGTTTTTCATGCTTTAGGTAGCATTATCGATAACCAACGAGGCGCAACAATTAGTAGCAGTATGGATCCCGCCAATGGGGTCGACACGTCTGAGCTAGCTAATTTATTTAATTTATTTGCTGCGGTGGTCTATCTGCAAGGAGGGGGCATGTCTCTGTTGTTAGAGGTGATTACCAAGAGTTATCAGCTGTGTGATCCTTTAGGAGATTGCAGCCTAGCATTGCCCCCCATATTGTTAATCCTGACAAAGGTAATGGCTAAAGCATTGGTATTAGCCAGCCCAGTAGTGGCTGCATTATTACTCTCAGAGATTGCTCTGGGCCTATTGTCACGTTTTGCGCCACAAATGAATGCATTTTCAATTTCTCTGACGATTAAAAGTGCAATTGCACTGCTGATTTTGCTTTTATATTTCTCACCGATATTGCCTAGTATGGTTGGTGAGCTTAGTTTGCAGCCTGAAGCGCTGTCTGTTTGGTTTCGCTAAATGTCTTCTGAAAAAACAGAAAAACCCACGCCAAAGCACCTGAAAGATGCTGCAAAAAAAGGTCAGACTTTCAAAAGCCGTGATTTGATTGTCGCTTTGCTGACGATGGCAGGTGTTCTTTATATCGTGTCCGCAGCATCCTTAGTTGAGCTGATGGCGGCCTATAGACAGTTGATTGCAGGCGGTTTTCAGCAGGATATACAAAGTTATAGCGCAGGGATTTTATGGATAGGTGTAAAGCTTATGCTGCCTATTATTCTATTGTGTGTGGTGGCGACCGCTCTGCCTTCATTATTATTCAGTGGTTTTGTGCTGGCGACCGAAGCGCTCAAGCTCAATCTTGATGCACTTAATCCCGTTAATGGCTTTAAAAAACTATTCAGCCTGAGAACAGTTAAAGACCTTATTAAGTCTTTATTGTATCTACTTAGTTTTGCTGTATCGATTTACGTGGTGTGGCACAACAAGCGGGGTCTGTTGTTTGCTCAACTAAGTGGTGGTCCGCTGGATATGGCTGTTATCTGGCGGGAGTTGTTACTTTCTTTTGTACTCACCTGCATGGGATGCATCGTGCTTATTTTAGTGCTGGATGCGCTAGCTGAATATTTTCTTCATATGAAAGATATGAAAATGGATAAGCAGCAGGTTAAGAGCGAGCATAAAGAGCAGGATGGTAATCCGGAGATTAAATCTAAACGGCGTGAAGTCCATCAGGAAATTCTTTCAGAGCAGATTAAATCAGATGTGAGTAATTCAAAGCTTATTATTGCGAATCCAACCCATATTGCCATTGGCATTTTTTATAAGCCGGAAATCATTGGTGTTCCCTTTATTTCGCTTATTGAAACCAATCAGCGTGCATTGGCTGTGCGAGCGTATGCCAAGAAAGTAGGCGTACCTGTGATTCGCAATATTGCATTGGCACGGCGTATTTTAAAGACTCACCGGCGTTACTCATTTATTAAAATTGATGAAATTGAAGATGTATTGCGCCTATTGGACTGGCTTGATCAAGTAGAGAATGCTGACAAAAATGCATTACCTTCGGACCCCCTTTTGGATCCCCTTTTGGATCCCCCTTTGGACGCTCCAAAATAGTTCGTATTTGAGAATTTATTTTACTTACAGAAAATGCTTAATCAAACAGGTCAAAGCGCCCATGGGCGTGAGCGATTCTTGAATGTAGCAAACAATTTATTCATGTTTAATAGCTCATCAGTTCAGTAGGGCTGATGATTAAAGGAGTGAGCTAAATGCGCATTGACGACAGTGCTAGTGAAGAACGTATTGCAGAAATGATCTGGGAGACGGTAAGTAGCGGAGGAACGCTAAAAGATATCCACGGAATTTCCGACGATATGATGCAGGGTTTGTATGCGCATGCTTACGATTTTTATAATAAAGGCCGCTTAGATGAGGCAGAAACGTTCTTTCATTTTCTATGCATCTACGATTTCTATAACCCTGATTACATCATGGGCCTGGCTGCAGTTTGTCAGTTGAAAAAGCAGTTTGAAAGAGCCTTTGATCTGTATTCCGTGGCGTTTGCACTGAGTAAGGATGACTACCGAGCAGTTTTCTTTGCTGGGCAGTGTCAGCTTTTTATGCGCAAAGCGGCCAAGGCTAAGCAGTGCTTTGAACTGGTTTGTGAACAAAGCAGCGACGAAGGGATGAAAGCGAAGGCTCAGGTGTATTTAGACACGCTTGGAAAAACGGATCTCGAGGCGACACAAGAGCAAGAAGAGGAGTAAGTATGAGTGATTCAGGCGTAATTGGCCGCAGTGCCTATCAGCAACATCCCTTGGCGGGAGCCGTATTTGAGAAGGCTCGAGCCAGTGAGGATTATGTTAATACAGCTCAGAAGGCGGCACAGGCGCTTTTTGCAGTGCGTGCTGGGCAGATGGGGGAGCGTACCGCGATGAAAGGGGATTTAAATGCCCCCGAGTTAACCCCCCCTAAGCAAGCTGTCGCAGAAGAAGCAGGGAGCATGGATAAGTTGACGCTGTTGCTTGGGCAGTTGATGGAGCTGCTCGGAGATACTGCGTTGAGTGTTTTAGAAGGGCGTTTGGCCTTATTTAAAGCCCTTCGTCAATCACAAACGACTGCGAATAAAGCGCTGCAGGAGAAGTTTGATAAAGCGATCAGCGAAATGGAAGGAGCGCTAGATGCCGCAAAGGCTGCAGAGGGTGATTACCAGACTGCGCTAGATGCCGCAAAAAATGCACAAATGGCCGCAGCTGAGGCTGAAAGTGCATTGGCTGGGATGAGCCCAGATGATCCAGAGTATGAGGCCACAAAGGCTGCGCGTGATGAAGCGGTACTCAATGCCAATCAGGCAAAGAGTAAGGCTGATAGCGCGAAAGAAGTGTACGTTCAGGCCACTAAAACGGCCTCAGAAAAAACCAAGGCCGCAGATAAAATAGCCGATGAGATCAGAGCGCAGTGTGGAAATATACCCGCTGTCCGCCAGTCTCAAGAGGGGCACCTCACTGGTGTTGCTCGTATGACCTTGCTGATGGCGATGTTTGTTGAGCTCGTTGGTGACAATGCCGAAGCTAGCCTTAAAAATGATTTATCCATTTTTGAGGCGATGCAGTCTGGTCGTATCAAAGAAATGGAAAAGAACGCGGAAGAGTACGAAAAAGAAGTTAAAAAAGCAGAAGAGCTCAATAAAATAATGGGCTGCATCGGTAAAATTCTGGGTGCTCTGCTTACCATTGTGTCTGTGGTAGGTGCCGCCTTTACTGGCGGTGCAAGCCTTGCTTTGGCAGCGGTAGGTGTTGCTTTGATGGTGGCTGATACGGTGGTAAAGGCAGCAACGGGCGTTTCTTTTATGGAAGAAGCCATGAAGCCCATTATGGAAAAAATACTTAAGCCATTAATGGAGCTGATTGGTAAGGCGATTAGTAATGCTTTAGAAAAGTTTGGTGTTGACAAAAAAACGGCTCAGATGGTTGGCTCGATTGTCGGTGCGATTGCAGCGGCGTTAGCGATGGTTGTTGTCATTGCTGCTGTTGCGGTGGTAGGGAAAAGTGCTGCAGCCAAGCTGGCGAGTTCCATAGGCAAAATGATGGGCGAGACCATTAAGAAATTAGTCCCAAGTGTTCTAAAGGATCTGGCAAAGCAGTCGAGTAAAACCCTGGCTCAGGGTGTTTCCAGGCTAACTAAAAGCATGGGGTTGAAGACAGACAGCGTGGCCATTAAAAGCTATGGCAATACGATGATTCAGGTTGCCACTGCTGGAGAAGTGGCAAACGGGGCTGCTCAGGCGGGGGGAGGGATTGCCCAAGGGGTATTTATTAAAAAAGCCGCTGATGCAATGGCTTCTTTTACTCTGGCCCGCTTTGATATGGAAAAGTTGGACAGGTGTTTAAAAGAAGCGGTGGAGATTTTTGCTAAATCTCAATCCATCACTCAAGGGCTATTAGCCCAAATGTCTCAAACACTAGAAGCACATGACGCGACAGGTCGTGCTGTGCTGCGCAATAGTCACGCTTAAGGATATCAATCATGACCGCAATTAATAGCAATTTCATTTCCACGTTGCCACAGTCGAAAGCGCTTACTCAGGATTTTACAGCCGAAGTAAAAGGCACGGGCAAGTCTAAAGGCGCAGCCAGTACGGCAGATGTTCAGTTGGTACTGGGTGGGCAGTCTTCTGCTAAAGGCTTGTTAACCCGAGTGAATTCGGTTGGGGTACCTGATTTAAAGCCACCAATTATTGCTTTGAGTGAGGCACCTCCCCTCGATGAAATTAACCGAGTATTAACTGAAAAACTAAATAATGCCGATGGCGTTGCCAGCTTGGGCGGGTCGATCGCCGTGCTGGAAAAACAAGTGCAAGCATGGCAGAAAGAAGCCAAAGCAACCCCTTCTTTTGATATTTCTGGGCTGGGGAGCCGATCGAGTGAACTGATGCAAAAACTGCTTGAGGTTGTGCAAGATAATCGTACTGCCGAAGCAAAGTTGGGGGGCAAAATGTCTGCGATTGAGGAGAAGCAAGCGCACAATGTTTCTGACTCGATCATAAAGGGAGGCTCGGATGCAATGTCTTATGCCATCGGAGGGAGTGTGGTGAGTATAGCCACTACGGTTGGTGGCGCTGCTCGGAAAAGCCAAGGCACAAGTATGGCGAAAGATACGCTTAAAGTTAATGGTGGCAAGGTGAGAGCGGCGGAGAGTGAATTAAGAAGTATGAGTTCTTCGCTAAAAACCGGCTCAGGCACGGTAATGGGTGGGGCGGATGCGCTGACCAGCGTGAAAGTGAAGCCGCAGGCAAAAGTGCTGACTGATGCTCCGGTTGTAGGTAAGAAAAATGATGCTGCCGATCATGTCGAGTTAGCAAATAGTAGCCCTCAGCTTACTGCACAGCAGCAAGCCGCGCTCAAAGAGCAAACAATGAGCAAGCTGACTACAGATCGCGATTTGAATCAGGATGCCATGCAGAAGAATTTGGCAAAAGCTGATGCAATCAAGAATCAAGGCGATATGGTGATGGGGCTGAGTATGATTTTCTCTAATGTGATTCGTGGTGTGGGGGATTTCTCGCAGGCTCATGCCCGTTCTACTGAGCACTTATCCCAGCAAGGGCAGAAGGTGGCGGGATCCTTGAATGAAGAATCAGGAACTCGTAAGCGTGAGCTAAATACTTTATTCCAAGATCTGTTGAGACAGGTAACGGATATGGCCGCACAGACCATGTCAACCATGAATCAGATGTTGAACAATAAAGTATAAAACTTTATTTCTCGCTCCCCCCCATCAGTTTGATGGGGGTAAACTTTTGGAGAAATCAAATGACCTCACCCTTATCCAGTACGCCGCTGCAACATTTAATCGCTGTGCCCCAGTATGCCGCATCTGATACAAAGGCGGCTCCAGAAGCGATTGAGCTCAGCGAAGCAAAAGCTGCGCCGCGCAGCCAGCTACAGCAACTACAACAGCAATTGCAAACACTGAAGCAGCAAGGTCAAAGCCTGCATCAGCAGCAGCAAGCCCTCAGCCGCGATGTTTTACAAGGGAAGCCACTGGCATCTCGGGCGACTCAGCAGTTGGAAGATACTAAGGCAGAACGGCAGCTCAGCCTGCATACCTTTCAATCGCTGATGTTGGCCAATATTTTGCCACCCTTGGCTAATGAGCGGAGCTTACAGCCTGCGCTGGAAACTGCGAGTGCAAAGCAATGGCCTGGGTTTGTTGAAGATGATCCTACTTCCAGTTGGACTATGAACGACAATATCGCCGATGCCATTGGTGATATTCAAGATAATTATTTGGGTGTTTACGAAAATGCCGTCGACAAATATATCGCGTTTTATGCAGAGTTTAGTAAGATTTTGGCGGCACTTGAGAAGTTGATTAACGGCTCGACGGATGGGCAGTCTGTAAATGTCTCGATGAGAAAGTTACAAGGTCAGCTTGAGGCGTTGAAAGGACAATTTTTCCCAGGTGGCCAACCAGGTGAAAACGCAGTGCTTTTTCCACCGAAAAACGATGCTGGCGCAGTGGTTGGGGCCAGCGAAGATGAGGCAAAAAAATGGGCCGCAGAAATGGGGCTTGACCCATCTTGTGTGAAAGAAGCGCCTCCTCTTTCTGGTAAGTATGTTGTAACGATTGATATTGACCCTATCAATCAAATGATTAATAACCTTGTTAAGGGCACTGACCCTGTGAAGATGACCACTACGGATTTCCAAATCTGGAAAGCAGGTTTTGATTCTATGGATGAAAAGATGAAAAATACCTTGCAAACGCTGACGCAAAAATACAGCAATGCTCAGTCAATGACGGATAACTTGATTAAGGTGCTGAGCAGTACCATCAGCAGCTTGTTGGAAACCGATAAGGCCTTTTTGCAAATCTAGGTATTTATTTCATGGCAGCGCCTAAGTTCCTTATGGGTTCAGGCGCTGTTTCGCATTTTGCACTGGATATTAAGTCGGCTTTGGGATGTTCTGATCTATTTGTTTCCTTATGCTTGCTTTGCGAAGAAGTATGAGCTGGAATTTTATAAATTGATTTGCATGTAACGATTTAATCCGCACTTTCCCAGCTGTGAATCGTGTCTTTTTTTGTTTGGAGTTGTATATGCCTGCTCTAGGTACGTCTGTTCAATCTTCCGGGTTGCATCGCTCTTTTAGCATGCCAAACGTGCACCGCAAGTCGAGTGATATTGCTGCACAGCTGCGTGGGGTTGGGAGCGGGCCAGCTCTAGCTACTGCACAAGAGAGTGGGCCTCCTCGCTCGCAAACGATGACCTCTTCTTTAGCCTCCGCTACTAGAGCATATCTGCTCCCCACTGATTTTGCTAAAGCGCAGGAAAATAGCAGCTTGGCGTGTTTGTTTGCCTGTGGTGATTCGGCTGAATTGGCATCTATTTATGATCATTCGAGTAACGTCTTTGCCCAGCAGGAGGTCATGAATTTTGCCAAGGTGTATACCCAGCTAAGTAAGACGGAAGGCATTACGAATCAGCAGAAAGAGGCGCTTGACAAACTGGCAAAAAGCTTTTGCAAGTTAATTCAGAAAGATGGTTTGAAGCTAGAAAAATCGGGCTTTTCGGCTTGGTATCCACAAGTCAATAAAACGTATGTTGGCCGTATTGGTTTAGAAAAACAATTATCTAAGCTGGTGGCCGAGGTGACCAATCAGCAAGGTGGATCAGCCCATCAGCTCGGTTCAAATCTGATGATTCATGAGGCGATGCCTTTTATTTGTCAGTACTTAGAGCAGCAGTTGAAAGGTGAGTTGACTGATGCTAGTCGCGCTGCAGTGAGCCAGGTGATTGACCGGAGTGCCATGCAGGTATTTGAGGCATTGCGTGCAACAAGGAGTGAGTTGCTCGCCAAGGCAGGTAGTAGTAATACGATCGGTCAGTTGGGGCGTGATTTGGATTTAGTTGCGGTGCTGCCCCTGTTATTGCGGGACATTCTTGGGGCTGCAAAGCCGGCAGGGCGAGATCCTGATGTGCCGAGTGAATTACCTGCCGCTGATACTCCGCCAGCTCATAATCCTGAGCGATTAGAGCCTGAGGCAGTGCAAGCTCCAGTAGTAGGGCCTGATGAGTCAGTGCCAGCAGCAGATACTCATGGTTTACAGCCAAGCAAGCAAGGAGATGTAAGGGACTCACATGATATTTATATCATTAATCTTAATTATTCTGGAACAAATGAGCCACAGGGCACTGCAAACTCGGTACCGGTAAATAGAGAGATTAATCCTGCTTTTAGTCCTACTTTTAATCCAACGTTTAATCCAACGTTTAATCCAACGTTTAATCCTACTTTTAATCCTACTTGGGATGCCCAGCCTCGTCGTGGTACGGATCAAACAGATTCAAGTCCTGAGGTGACGACTCCCTTTAGTGAAGGGCAAGCTGCTCCTAAAAGGTTTATTAGTTCGTTGGATATCCAATTAGAAGAGCCTACCAAGCGGGGAGACGCTCATATGCGAGCCACCCAATCGGAGAGCTCGTCTATTGAGCGGCAGAGTGGGCTGGGAGCAACGCATCGTGTTTCAAGCGCCGAGGACAATACTCCGGTATTTCACTCTTCCTTGAATATGGGCACACTTAAAGGTGTAAGGAATATAAGATCGGATGAGACGTTGGGGCGTACTGCTGCGCAGGTGTTAAATAATGAGCAACCGAGCGAGTTGTTGCAGAGCAAGCTCGGCTTGTCAGCTAAACCGCAGCCCCTTGTAGCCGAAGGCAATATTCCGCTTGAGGACCGCTTAATATTTGCCCCCTTGGGTAAGAGGGTCACTGAGTCTTACCTCAAGTCGCATTTTTTCC
>Ga0247722_10000670_pt1 | contig 20225 bp, 36 predicted proteins | sample MSEWelMarce3H_FC_FD_189094 | JGI IMG/M metagenome (GOLD analysis project Ga0247722, IMG submission 189094) | Subsurface sediment microbial communities from gas well in West Virginia, United States - MSEEL Well Study Marcellus 3H_FC | ecosystem: Environmental > Terrestrial > Deep subsurface >... | reverse complement strand
TCTAAAAAAGAGGTGCTGAAATGAGAACGGCTAGTTTAGAAAACTATCAAGAAAATAGAAATAAGGAATTAGCTATTGATAATCAAGCCTACCAAATACGAACAGACTTACAAAATAAAGCATACAAAGAAGAACAAGAAAGAAGAGACAAAGAGAAAGCAGACGCAATAATATTAGCAGATACAAAATGGAAGTTAGTGCGCGAGTCTCTAAATGTAATCGGTGATTTAGCCACATCGTTTGCTGGCAAGTCTGAAAAGCAACAAAAGAGAGCATTTGATATTCAGAAAGCAGCAAATATCGCAGGTGGTTTAATGGATACTTATAAAGCAGCATTAGGGGCGTACAAAGATACACCTGGAGGACCAATATTAAGAGGAATTGCTGCAGGTTTAACTGCAACAGCTGGTTTAGCTATGGTTAATAATATTCGTAATCAAGAATTCAGAGGTGGGGCTACAGGTAATATGCCATCAACTCCTTCAGGTGATAGTGGTGGCGGTAATCAAAACCAAGTTGTAACACCAAACTTTAATATTATTGGCTCACAAAATCAAACGCAATTGGCTCAATTAAATCAAGCACCGATTAAAGCATATGTTGTAGGTTCAGATGTAACTACACAGCAAATGTTAGATAAGAAAAAAATACAAAATGCCACTTTATAAGTTATAATTATATGGAAAAGTTACAGAATATAGAGCTTACAATTAAGGATGAGAAAGAGCAAGGTGTCTTTGCAATTAGTTTTGTCGACAGACCTGCCATTGAGGAAGATTTTATTTTGCTTTCTGAAATGGAAGTTGAAATGAAAGTAATCGACGAGAATAAACGTGAAGTGATTGGACTTGCTTTGGTCCCTGAGAAAAAGATATTAAGACGTATAAAAGATAAAGAATTTACAGTTTCGTTTAGTGCTGAAACAATCGCTAAGACTCAGGAACTTTACATGAAGAAATTGTACGGAAATAATGTAACAGTTGACCATGCAGAAAATGTTGATGGTGTTGCATTAATTGAGTCCTGGATTGTCGAAGATAGTAAGAATGATAAGTCTAATATCTACAAACTTAATGCACCTGTTGGGAGTTGGGTTGTAAAAATGAAAGTTTACAATGAGGAAGTTTACCAAGGTATTAAAGATGGTAAATTTAACGGATTTAGCATTGAGGGTAAATATGATGGACTAGAGCAATTAGAGATGCAAGACGATGTACTAAATGATATCAAAGATTTACTAGAAAAACTATGAGTGAAATACCATATTTTGTAAGGTATAAAGATGTAACTACATTAGATAGTACGGATAGTCTATATTTAGACGATGCTACGAGTGATGTACCAAAGAAAATATTGTATAGTGATTTCACGAGTTCTGTATCTTCTAATATCGCAACAGGTAACATAGTCTTTGTAGCTAGCAAGTCAGACTTGCCAACTGCGGTGAGTGGTGTAATAACTTTGCAAGATAGCATTACTTATTTCATTACAACAACAGTTGACTTAACAGGAGATAGATTAGTAGGCGGTCAAAATACTAGTATTATTGGTGGATCTTCTGAGAATTGTTACCTTAAATCTACAGGATTAAGTAGCTCAACGGCATTGATTACATCTCAATACTCATTACCATTACGTAATGTATCATTCACACATGGTAAAGTATTGGATTTAGATGGAGATGGAGTGAATACTGCGCTAGATTGGTTCGGTATAAACTTTGTTAATTGTGCTACAATAGGTACAATTAAGGATTATTCGAACTTTGTGATGGGAGATAGTGCTTTTCTTAATTCTAGTGGCATGTCATTTGATGGTACGATAGGTACTATTGCGTTTGGAAACTGCTTATTTGATTGTACGAGTGGTGGAACTGCAATAACAATCTTAAGTACTGCTACAATTTCGCGTAGATTTAGGATTATATACTCTTCATTCGTTACGTTAAGTGGGGAAACTAGCATAAATTTCTCAACTTCTGCTAGTGTTGGTAATGAAAGATACATATTAGATACTGTTAATTTTAGTGGTGGTGGTACATATATTACGGGTGTAGACCAAACAAGTAATAAATCTTTATTTACTAACTGCGTAGGGATACAAAATACTACTACAAGAGGTTTTTATTACATGGTAAATAACACTACAGATACACCGATTGGAGTACCTAACGTGAATACATGGGTGAAAGCACTAGGTACAACGACAGCAGATAGTAATAATTCTAAATTCACGCATACAAATAACAGGCTAACGTATACAGGAGCTTTTAACACTTCGTTCTTAGTAAGTGTAAATACAGCGGTTAGAGCTGGTGCTTCGAATCAAAACATAAGTATAGGCATAGCTAAAAACGGAACTATATTAGCTAGCTCTGAAATGACAATTAGAACATCTACTTCTAATCAAGAACACCCAGGAAGTACACAATACCAAATTGATTTAGTTACAAATGATTATGTAGAGTTATTTGTTAAAAACAATCAATCTACAGATGTTCGAGTTTCAGATTTAAATTTCTCAGTAGTTAAAATCTTAGTATAAATAAATAAATAAACCATGGAAAAAAAACCAAGAAGAAAAAAAGGATGCTTAGGTAAGGATGGAAAGTATTCCCTTGCTAATTGTGAAGAGCATAATGTACAAGGAATTGGGCGCGAGTCAGAGCAATCTACAGCGACTATCAATCACACTGTAACTGAACGAGTTATCTCTGAAGCGAGAGGGTAATTTAAAACAAAGTAATTAATAATAAGTTAACTAAGTATGGAAAAAGAAACACTTTTAAAAAAGGTTAAAAACTTTCTTATTGAACTTACAGGTGTTGAGCCAGAAGTTTTAGAAACGAAGTTAGAAGACCAAGTATTAGCAGATGGTATGACTACTATCCAAGCTGATATGTTTGAGCCAGGACAAAACGTTTTTATCGTAGTTACTGACTCTGAGCCTGTGCCACTTCCTGTTGGTGAATATGAGCTAACGGATGGTAAAATCTTAGTAGTAAAAGTTGAGGGAATCATCGATTCTATCGTTGAAGCTTTGCCTGCTGAAGAGAACACTGAAGAAGCAGAAACAGAAGTACCTGTTGAAGCTGAGAAAACACCTGAACAAACGAAAGTAAAAAAGATCGTACGTTCACAAGTTGAAGAGCAACACTTCTCCGCATTGGAAGAAAAGATTGCAGAGTTAGAAGCTAAAATTGTAGAGCTTTCTAAGGTTACTGAAGAAGTGGTTATTGAGCTAGCAGAAGAGCCAAAACCTATACAATTCAATCCTGAGAATTCAAAAACAGTTGAGCACATCGACTTGACACCTGGAAAAGCGAGAAGTATTCGCGACAACATTTTAGAAACAATTTATAAATAAAATAAACAATGGCTACAACAACATCATTAACGACTACGTATGCTGGTCAACATTCAGGAATGTGGGTAAAAGCTGCTTTATTAAGCGGTAACACATTATCTAACGGAGGTATGACTATCATGCCTAACATCGCGTACAAAGCGGTAATTAACAAATTGAGTACAGACGGTCTTTTAGCAAATGCTAGTTGTGATTTCTCTGCTACTTCAACTGTAACAATTACAGAACGTACATTAACTTTAGAGAATTTCCAAGTTAATTTATCTTTATGCAAAAAAGACTACGTAACTAGCTGGCAATCAGAAGAAATGGGATTCTCTGCAAACAAAGTTTTAGCTAAATCTTTTGCTGATTACTTACTTGCATTCGTAGTAGAGAAAGTAGCTGCTGCTATCGAGGTATCTATTTGGAATGGTGTTAATGCTACTGACGGACAAGTGGCTGGTATCATGACATTATTAACTGCTGATGCTTCTTTACCAACTGCAAACGAGGTTGCTGGTACAACTGTTACTGCTGCTAACGTTATCGAAGAGCTAGAAAAAGTGTACAAAGCAATCCCAGCTGCAGTATACGGAGCTGATGATTTGAAAATCTATGTATCTCAAAATATCGCTAAATCTTATATCTCTGCATTAGGTGGTTTTGGAGCTGCAGGATTAGGTTCTAATGGTACTGACAACAAAGGGACACAATGGTACACTAACGGTTCTTTGACTTATGGTGGTATTCCATTATTCGTAGCAAACGGATTGACTGCTAACCAAGCAATCGCTGCTCAAACTTCTAACTTATTCTTTGGTTGTGGTTTGTTGAATGATGCTAACGAAGTACGTTTAATTGACACTGCTGAAACTTTAGGTGACGATAACGTAAGAGTTGTTATGAGAGCTGGTTACGCTGTTAATTACCACTCAGTTTCAGATATCGTGACTTACGGAATCACAAACGCAGCTAATTAAAAACTAGCTGATTATTAATACTAGGGGAGGGGATATACTCCTCCCTTTTTTATAACTAATTAAAACTCAATAAGATGGCATGTGATATTGCAAAAGGAAGAGTTGAACAATGCAAAGATCAGGTCGGAGGACTTCGAGCTGTGTATTTCATCAATTACCAAATAGCTAGAGCTGACGTGACGTACGATGCTACGGATACGGATATGATTACAGCAATTACTAACGTAGATACTTTATATAAGTATGAATTAAAAGGAGCAGATAATACTTTTGACCAAGAAGTAATTTCTGACCGTAATGCTGGTACTACTTATTTTAGTCAAAAATTAAACATTAGATTAAAGCACCAAGATATTGCTACACATAAGCAAATTAAATTATTGTCTTATGGACGTCCTCACATCGTTGTTCAAACTAACAATGACCAATTCTTCATTATGGGACTTGAGCAAGGTGCTGATGTTGTAGGAGGGACAATCTCTACAGGTGGTGAGATGAAATCTGCTTCAGGATATTCTTTGAATTTCGTTGCTGACGAGAAAGTACCTGCTAACTTCTTAAATGCGTCAACATCAACTGCGATGTTAGCGTTATTTACAAGTGCGACTTTAGTTACTTCATAGTCTAAATAGTTCACTAGGCTAAGAGGGGATATCGATTAAGTTCGGTATCCCTTTTTGCATTAAAAACAAAATCTAATTCTTTAAGTTATATATACATGATAGTATTAAAACCTATAGCATCCGTTCAAGGTTTCGTAGTCACACAAAGACTAACGGATTTAAGTGCATTACCTAGAGCTAATAAACTACAGATAACAGATGAAGAAACAAACATAGCTAGGGTAATTGATTTAACAAGTACAACTGCTGGAGATTATTATGACACTATTATTATTACTATCAATCCAGCATTAAAGGAAGGACATACATATAAGGCTGTTCTTTACTATAATAGTATTGAAAATTACACTTGGAAGGGTAAAATCTTTTGTACTGCTCAAATTACTACTTCATTAGGTTTTGCAGATGTACGTGAATATAGCGTAAATGATGGAAAATATACAGAAAATACAACAACAAACCAATTTATATTAAATGACTAGTAACCACGTTATAGAATTATCTGCATATACATCTCCAGTCGTTACGGAAGACAAGCGTAATGAATGGGTAAATTATGGAGAAGATAATAATTACTTTCAATTCTTAATCGATAGATATTCTAATAGTGCTACACATAGCGCTGTTGTGAATAATATTAGTAGATTAATCTACGGGAAGGGATTGAGTGCGTTAGATGCGTCTAAAAAGCCAAACGATTACGCACAGATGCTGACTCTATTTACAGCGAATGATTTGCGTAGAGTTATCCAAGACTTGTATTTGTTAGGTCAAGGTGCTTTTCAAGTACATTATGATAAAGGTCATAAGAACGTTGTAAAGGTATATCACATTCCTGTACAGTTATTACGACCTGAGAAGTGCGATAAAGACGGAAATATTGTAGGGTATTACTATTCTGACAATTGGGAAGACCCAAAGAAGTTTGTACCTAAAAGATTTGATGCATTTGGTGAGGGTAAAAGTGAGATAGAGATATTGATGATACAACCTTATTCTGTAGGCGCAAAATACTTCAGTAGAGTTGACTATCAAGGTGCACTAGAATATACTGTATTAGAGGAGAAAATCAGTGAATACCTTATTAATGAGGTTTCTAATGGATTCAGTCCAACGACTATTGTAAACTTTAATAACGGAACACCTACAGACGAGCAGAAAGACGAACTAGCAAGAGCTACAATAAATAAATTAACTGGCTCAACGGGTAAAAAAGTAGTAGTATCATTCAATGAAGATGAAGCTAAGAAAACCACAATCGACAGCGTACCATTGAACGATGCACCTGAACATTATCAATATTTGTCAGACGAGTGCAGAAGTAAGATATTAACAGGTCATTGTGTAACATCCCCACTTATTTTTGGTATTGCTACAAACACAGGATTTAGTTCAAACGCAGATGAATTAAAGAATAGTGTTGTGCTATTTGAGAACATGGTCATTCAACCTAAGCAAAAAGTATTAATTGAAGCTATCAATAAAGTACTTACATTTAATGCTATATCTTTAGAATTAGAATTTATACCATTACAACCTTTAGATAGTTCTGGAGAGTTAACAGATAATAGTTCTAGGAGAATTATTGATGGTATTAACTCTTTATCTCCATTGGTTGCGAATAAAGTATTAGAGTCAATGACTGCAAATGAAATACGTGCATTAGTTGGATTGGCAGCAGAGAAAGGAGGTAGTGATTTACAGCCAGAACAAAGTACTTTAATGAGTGCTGAAGACCATATTGAATGGATTGATGGACATGAATACGTATTAATAGATAGTAGAGAGGTTGATTATGATTTAGAAGATGAGTTAGATGCTGAATTAGAAGCATTAAATTCACTAAAAAAAACGTTATTATCTAAGATTGTTAACCTGGTTTCTACAGGAACTGCAAGAGCTAATATAAAGTCAGAGCAAGATGGTGCTGTTTTTAAGCATAGATATAGATATGTAGGGGGAGTTTCTGATAATACTAGGGATTTTTGCAAGGGAATGATTAAAGCAAACAAAATATATCGTAAAGAAGATATTCTTTTAATGGGTTCACAAGCAGTTAATGAAGGTTGGGGGCCAGAAGGTGCAGATACATACTCAATTTGGTTATATAAAGGTGGTGGAGATTGTCACCATAAGTGGATGAGAGAAACATATTTAAAGAAGTCAGACGCTAACTCTCCACTTGCAAGAAAATACACACCTGGTGAAGTTAGAAAAGCTGGTGAAATTGCACCACTTACTGATAAAGATAAAAGTGGAAAACAAGTAAATGACAAACGAGTATATCAAAGACCTGTTGATATGCCTAATCAAGGGTTTTTACCAACAAATAAACGATTCAACTAATGGCAGAAGCATTATTAATAGGGAAAGCAGATTTGCAAGCGTACACAGCATTAAATGGTAATGTTGATACGGATAAGGTAATACCATTTATTAAGATAGCTCAAGATATTTGGGTGTTGCAATACGTAGGGACTGACTTAATGACTAAAATTAAGTCAGATATTACAGCAAGTACATTGAGTGGTAATTATGCTACATTGGTAAATACGTATTTAAAACCGATGTTAATCCACTTTACTATGGTTGAGTACTTGCCATTCGCAGCTTATTCAATTTCTAATAAAGGACTTTATAAGCATAGCTCTGAAAACGCTGAAATTGTAAGTAAAGAAGAGGTAGATTATTTGATTGAGAAAGAGAAACGTATTGCTGAAAATTACTCGCAAAGATTCTTAGATTACATATGTGATAACGAAACTTTATTTCCTGAATATCAAAGCAACACAAACGGGGATGTTAATCCACAAAAAAAGAATTACTTATCAAATTGGTATATATGATTAGAGAGGTATACAAGCCTAAGCAAAACAATATTATTAAATTAGAGTTATATCTTAAGAAGATAGAGAAAGATGGCAGACAAAAAGATAAGCGAGGTAACACCGAAAGCAGCACAACTACAAGATGATGATTTGTTGATTATCTCTGATTACAACGGAGCTACATACGACACTAAATCAGTTACAGGTGCTAATATAAGACCATTCAAAACTATAATGTTTTCTATATCTCAAAGCGGTACAGCAGCGCCATATGTAGATTGGAGCTACGAAACGGAGGTTGCTCAAACATTTACATTTGCAAGAACTGCAGCGGGTGCGTATACAATAACAGCTTCGAGTGCTTTGTTTACATTAGATAAAACATTTGCAACATTAGGAAGTGGAGGTACTCCATACGCATTATATGGAGCTACTAGATTAAGTACAACAGTTATAGCGTTCTATAGTCTTGACGCATCTACAAATGCTGGCATTGATAGTGTACTAGGTGAAACAATTTTAGAAATCAAAATAATAAAATAGATATGAGCTTACCAAATTTAGATAGATTAGTTGCTACGAAAGGAACTAAATTAGTGAATGACACAACGGAAGTAACCGCTACAATTGCTGGAATTTTCGTGTTAGAGGACACAGTTTTTAACGCTATTAAAGTAGCTGGTTCAGATGTTAAGAGTACATATATTACAACTCCTGGAACTGCCGTTAAAGCGGGTGCGTTGATTACAGGACAAGGTGTATTATTTAGTGGTGTTGACTTAACAAGTGGTTCGGTAAATCTTATCTTAGGTTAGTATGTTGTACGGATACGGATATGTAAATAATCATATGCCTACCCTGAAGGCGACAGTAATGAAAATTAGCGCTGCAGTAAGTACATTACTTACTGGCTTGTATGCTGTTTACAAAGGTGAGTCAAATGCAAACGATTCACTAGGTACGTATAACGGAACTGCACAAGGTGGATTGACTTATAGTGCTGGTAAGAGTGGTAATTGCTTTCAATTTAACGGTACAAATGCTTATATAGCCCTACCTGATAATTCTCTTAACTTGACTGGTTCAATAAGTGTTAGTCTTTGGTGGTATGTTGATTTAACAAACGACCAAGTATTTATTGGGAATAGGCAAAAAAATGGTGGGTCAATAAATCACGGGTGGCAGTTTAGATATAATAGTTCTGGTCTTATTTTTAGAGTTATGAATTTAACTACCGATACTGAATGGACAGCCTCAAACGTAATTAGTGGTGGAATGGCAGGTACATGGGTGCATTTAATGGTTGTCAAGAGCTCGTCAACTAACTTTAAAGTTTACGTTAATAACGTAGAGTACAATATGATTGGTGGTGTTTCAGCTGAGCCAGCTTATCTAACTAATCAAAAATGCACGATAGGTAATGTTTGGACTGGAACTGCCTTTGATAGCTATATGAAAAGTGGTTCAAGGATTGATGAATTAGGCGTATGGAATAAAGCATTGACGTTAACTGACAGAGCAGATTTATATAACGCAGGAGCTGGGAAGTTCTATCCAACATTTTAAACTATGAAAGTAAGACAATTAACACTAGAACAAAAGAATATCCTTATCGGCAAAGTATGGGGATATAATGGACAATTATTCAATCCTCAACTAGATGCAAACGGGGTTTGGTTTATATCCAATGAAGAGGTTAACGGATGTACTTTACAACAAGCGGAGTCTATTCCATGTGATGCGTGGTTATTGACACTTCCTGAGATTGATTATAATCCTGTAGTATCTGAATTCCCGATATAATGCAGGAGATAAGTAGTATATTAAATTCCAAGTTATCACCTATTATGATATTCATATTGGTGGTATTAGTAGTTGTATTATATTACTTTCATAAACCTATATCAACATGGTTTACTTCATTAATTAAACGTAAAGAAAAAATACAAGATATTAAGTCTTTGAAGAGTCATGATATCTTTTCAACTTTGCAACGTGTAAAGCAAGAAGCAATGTTTCTTAAATTTTTCTCTCATGGAAAATATGACGAAACTAAATCTAGAATGTCTGCGGATTTTGTGAGGTTTAAATGCGATGTTTGTTACGACAAATTTCAATCGTTTTTAGATAATGATTTTAGTAAGTTATCTAGTGATGAATTAAAGCATTTGATACTTTCTTCGCTTTGGAATATGCACGCGAAGTATGTAAATGAAATAAAAAACCATTGGCTGGAGAAGGGAATTAAACACGAAGATGTAAATTATGTAATAGAATTATTTGAGTCGTTTAGACATGGAGTTGTTATGGGTTTTCAGCATAGAGTTGAAGCTATATTTTCATGTGAACATTACGATAGTCATTTTAAAAAAATACTTGCATGTTACAATATCTTTGCATTTGGAATTGATTTACTCCCTAAAGATTTACAAGATACATTTGAATCTATTAACGGTAAATTCGCAAACATTAAATATAATTGATATGAATTTAATTGAAAGAATTAAAGCAAGAACACCAAAGAAAAATAAGCTAGGTGTTAAGATTGCTACAGTATTAGGAGCTGTTGCATTAGGTGTTGCAGAAAGCGGTGCTGTAGATAATCGACCTGTAATAAAGATTGCATTAGAGGTATTGTCAGTAAAACTAGGAGCTATCGCAGTTTATAACGCTCAAAAGGTAGAGGATGATAACAACTAAACAACTAATATCCAAGTATGGTAAGCCAAATGTAACAGGTGCTGGTTATCTAGTTACTATAAATTTACCTTATCCTATGCGTTTAGCTTGGGATTTAAATACAAAAGTATCTAGAATGAGTTGTCATAAACTTGTTGCAGATAAATTTTTAGGAGTATTTAATGACTTATTAGCTACTTATGGTTACGATAAGATAGTAGAGTTAGGAATTGATCTTTTTGGTGGCTGTTTCAACTTTCGCAAAATGCGAGGTGGTTCAGATTGGTCTCGTCATTCTTGGGGATTGGCCGTAGATATTGACCCAGCTAGGAACTTATTAAAAGAAACTTCTAAAACAGCACGTTTTGCAAGGCCTGAATACAAACCAATGATAGATATTTTCTATAAACATGGTTTTGTTTCATTAGGTAAAGAAAAGGGGTATGATTTTATGCACTTCGAGATAAAAGAATAACCACGCATACTATAGAATAGTACGTTCGACGCAATCTCAAAAGGGTTGCGTTTCTTTTTTTTAAAGTTTTTTCTTGAATTGTTATGATATTATAATAAATGTATTATATTTGTAAGGTATTAACAAATTAAAAACTAGAAATTATGATTGAATTAGTATTAGGTGGTGCAATTTACTGGGTAATTAGTCACATTGAAGAAGAACGTAAAATTAAAAAAAGATTAAAAGACGCTAAAAAGAAAGTATTTCCACAGGATCGTATCCAATATTATACAAGTCTATGAAATTAGCGAAAATGATATTAGCGATTATAGTAATAACGATTACAATACTTTTTATATTATGACAAGTGAATTAGCAAGAAAACTAGCTACAGAAGATTTAACACGTAGACTACAAAGACAGCCGTTTAACGTGACTATATTAAAAGAGTTAAACAAACGTGCAACGAAAGTACATAAGTGCCAAATAGAGGGCTTAAAACGTATGGAGTTAGAGAAACTTAGAATGCAAACAAAAGTAGGTTTAGGACATAAAAACGAAGCATATGCAACGGAATTAGAAATGTTAACTGATTTCACATGCACATATGAAGATTTAAGTCCAAGTGAAAAATCAATATACAATTTATTATGAGAAAAAAATACTTTACTTGCAGGAATAACTACCCTATGTGTATGTACCATTTAGATGAGTCTAGATACAAAATAAAAGCAAATAAGGGTAAGACTATCGAATGTAGATTTTGTACGCTTAAACGCAATATATTAGATAAAGGATTTACGCATAGGATAGATGGGAAGTTTTCATTTACACACGCAACCAAAACACAAATAATACTTAATTTTTTTAAACGATGAATTTAAACCAGTCTAATAGGCTGGTTTTTTTGTTATGCAAAACAATTGCCTAAATACGTAGTTACTTATTTGTACCAATACGTATTTTAAATGGTTGAATTTAAAGCCGAGATAATAGAACTCTATAAGCAAAGAGTTAATATTACTAAAATTGCAAAGAAAATCTGTGCAGAAAACAATCTGGAATATACAGATAGCAAAAGAAGATTAGCTTCTGAAATCATAAGCAGAGAAAAAAGTCGTGGCGTATTTGAAGAATGTGAAGCCGTTGGAATAGACCCCGAGAAAATAAAGAACTATTGGTATAAAGGTAAACACTATTCCATCAATGTTAAAGGTGAGACTGACACATTCAAATACGAAGACTTTAAAGAAGACTTTATTGCATCGGTTAAGGATATTAAACCAAACTACATTCAGATAATTCGAACGGATTCAGATGAAGACTCACACTGTTTACTGATAGACCCAGCCGACATTCACGTAAATAAGCTATGTTCTGCATTCGAAACAGGTGAGGAATACAATTCACAGATGGCAGTGCAACGTGTTAAGGATGGCGTAGCATCGATTTTAAGCAAGTCTAAAGGCTTTAATATAGATAAGATAATACTTATTGTAGGCAACGATGTTTTAAACACGGACAACACGCGAAATTCAACTACAAAATTTACCCCACAAGATACGCACATGAAGTGGTTCGACGCGTTCTTAATGGCAAAGCAGCTTTACATTGATATTATTAGCACTTTAGTAGCTATTGCAGATTTAGAAGTAGTCTATAATGTATCTAATCACGATGAAATGTCAGGGTTCTTTTTAATGGATAGTATCTATTCATGGTACAACGAACACCCAAACATAACATTCGATAGGTCCCCTTCACATCGTAAATACACAACATACGGTAAGAACTTAATCGGTACAACTCACGGTGATGGGGCCAAACAAAATGACTTACCTCTATTAATGTGCCACGAAGCTAGTCAACATTGGCACGATTGTAAGCATCGTTATTGGTTTACTCACCACGTACACCACAAAACAAGCAAGGATATCATGTCTGTACAAATTGAATCCCTACGTTCACCTAGTCCAGCCGATTCATGGCATCATAAAAGCGGGTATCAACACTCACCATTAGCAATAGAAGGCTTTATATTCCATAAAACACATGGGCAGGTTGCAAGACTTACGACTTTATTTTAAGATTATGGCAAAAGTAACACTAGAATTTGACTCAATAGAAGATAGCGAAGATTTAAAATGCGCACTATACGGATGGAAATACGCGTTTGTAATTGAAGAGCTAGACCAATACTATCGAGGGCTATATAAATACTCTGAAATAGGTAGCGAAATTGAAATGGCAGAACAAGTACGCAATAAAATTCGTGAAATAATGCACGATAATGGATTGACGATGGAATAAAAAAGTAGAAAAGGTAGAAACTTGTATAAAATTTAGGTGTTTTGTAACGTATTGATTTATATAATTTTAAAGGAAACTTGAAAAACTTGAAAAACGCTTAACTTATTGATACTCATAGAAAGTAATAAAAGGTTAAAAGTGTTTTGCTATATTACACTAAAACAATAAATAAAAAAAAAAGTCAAAAAAGTTTTAACATTTCATTTAAGTAACTGTAAGCCAGTATTTTAAACTAAAATAACTTTCATTTAACTTATTGATAATCAACTATGTTTAAGTTTATACATTTTTACAAAACTTTATACATTTTATACTTTTTATTTAGAATCAATATAAATAGCAATATTTTTTAATAAAAGTATTGTATATATAAAATAATGTAGTAACTTAGCAAAGTGTTAGGTCGGAAACCATATAAAACACTATAAGACTTTAGCCTCTTCAATTAGTAAAATTCCGACCTTGCTTTTTGGAGAGGCATTTTTATTTATTATTTATTTTATTTATTATGAAGAAAATTATTTTAACAGTAGCAGCAGTTTTAACTTTAGGTTTAACATTTGCTCAAGAATGCGATGTGAAAACAGTTGTAGATGAATACACTGGGGATAGAACTATACAAACTAGCTTTACAAAGTTATTAGTTGGAAGTTATCAAATTTATAAAAACAGTGGATATACAATGTTATTACTTAAAATCAATTGTTACAAACCACAAATAGTAGATAAAGGACAAACTGTTTATATTAAATTTGACGATGGATATGTTTTACAAGGTAGCAATACAAGTTTATCTATGTCTGAATACGATGGTATATATTACAACTATGTACAAATTATTTTAACAGAAGAACAACTAGTAAACTTTGAAAGCAAGCTAATTAATGGGATTAGATGTGGAATAAGTGAGACTGTTGTATATGCTTTCCAAGCAAAAAAAATAAGAAACAATTTTAACTGCATTAAACACACAAATTAATTATGAATATTTTAGAAAAAGCAAATGAAATTGTTAATTTTAGATCTGAAGAAAAAGAGAGACAATATGGAGATTTCCATGAAAGTATGGAACGCACCAGCAAACTAGCCTCAATTATGTCTAACAAGCTTTTAGATGTTAATGATTGTTACAATGTACTAATAGCTTTAAAGTTAGCTAGACAATCAAACTTACACAAAGAGGATAACCTACTAGATCTTGTAGCTTATGTTGGATCTTTAAATGATTACTTAAATAAATAAATTATGAATAATTTTGAAAAAGAATACAGTATTATAATTAAAAACTGTTGTAAAAAGGGAACAAGATTAATAGGCAGAAATGGAAGTGTAAGACAATTAACAGCTGTTCAAATAAGAGCTAATTTAAGCGAAGGCTTTCCTATTGTAACCGGAAAACAAATATTTCCTAGTTCTGTTTTTACGGAACTTGAATGGATGTTAAATGGATTTACTAATGTTAAATGGTTAAATGATCGTGGAGTAAAAATATGGGATCAATGGGCCGATGAGAATGGTGATTTAGGACCTGTATATGGTCACCAGCTTTTAAATTTTGCGGGAGTAAATCAATTAGCCCAGCTTTCTGAAGAGTTTAAAAAAACTAGGAATAGTAGGCGTTTATTAGTTAGCATGTGGAATCCATCTGATTTAAGTAAAATGGCTCTGCCTCCTTGTCATTATGCTTTCCAATTTGTATTAGAGAATAATATAGCAGATATTGTTGTAAGTATGCGATCTTTAGATTTATTTATAGGACTACCCTACGATATGGCTATGTATGCAACACTGCTAGTTTCTTTTTGTAAAGAGCATGATTTAACACCTAGAGAAATTATAATAAATGCAGCAAATGGACATATTTATGAAGAACATATAGGAACTGCATCTGTATATGCAAATAGATTAAAGTTTAATTTACCAAAGGTTTTAAATATTCCAGCACTATCTATTTATAAAGCAGACGGTATTGCTATAGATAGTTATGAGTACCACTCAAGATTAAAAGTTAACATAAAAAAATAAAATTTAGAATTATGAAAATGACAAATGAATTTGAACCAATAAGAGATTGGGCAAAAGCAAAAGGTATATTTGCAAAAGGTGATGTAAAAACTCAGTATGTTAAACTACAAGAAGAAGCAGGTGAGTTGGCTAAAGCTATAATTAAAGATGATAAAGAAGAGTTTATAGATGCTTTAGGTGATTGTGTAGTAGTATTAGTTAACTTAGCTAAATTAGGCGGTTACAACCTAGAAGACTGTATAAATTCAGCTTACGATGTAATAGCTAAAAGAACAGGTAAAATGGTTAACGGATCTTTTGTTAAAAATATATGAACGATAATAATTTAATGCCGTTTTGGTCGGTTAATCAGAATGGTAAGATAGACCTTAATAACTATTTATTTAAGAAGTTTTTAGAGAAATACGATTATTTTAAGAACAAACCAAACTCGAATAGCACGTTTAATATCATAAAAAAGAATGGTATATTTTTAGAGATTAAAGACGAAACAGATTTAAAGGACTTTATACTTACTCACATAGAACAAAATGATTTAGGTATCGGAGTTTATAACTTAATGTCTGGTAATCTTAAATACTTTAAACGTGACTTTCTTTCTATGATTTCTACTAAAGAGATTCAAGTAATGAAGGACGATAAAGATAATGCTTACTTTTTTTATAATAATTGTATCGTAAATATTACAAAAGATGAGCGTAAAATTATAGATTATAAAGATGTAAATATTTCTATTTGGAAGAAACAAGTAATTAACAGAGATTTTATCGAAGCAGACCATCACCAATCACAATTTAGAACATTTGTATGGAAAGTAAGTGGTGAAGATGTTGAAAGATATAATACTTTACAGTCTGTTTTAGGTTACTTACTTCATTCATATAAGACTAATTCTAACAATAGAGCTATCATATTTAACGATGAAATGATAAGCGACAATCCAAATGGTAGAAGTGGTAAAGGATTAATTTGGAATGCACTTAAACAGATTAAAAACGTGCAGTCTTTAGATGGCAAAACATTTACTTTTAATAAATCATTCCCTTATCAAAACGTATCTACTGACTGCCAAATTTTAGTATTTGACGATGTAGAACGTAACTTCAATTTTGAATCATTATTTAGTGTAATTACAGAGGGTATATGTATAGAGTATAAAGGTAAGGATGCTATACGTTTGAGTGTTGAGGAAAGTCCAAAGATTATAATTACAACTAACTACACTATTAAAGGTGATGGTGGAAGTCATGAAGCTAGGAAGTTTGAGGTTGAGATGTCCACATTCTTTAATGCAGATTATACACCAGAAATGTTCTTTAAAAACAAATTATTTAATGATTGGGATAATGAAGAGTGGGCAAGGTTTGATAATTACATGATGGAATGTTTGCGCAAATATTTGAATAATGGATTGGTTCGTAGTAATACAAAGAATTTAGAAATTAGAAAGCTAATAGATAAAATAAGCGCAGAATTACATACCTTTATACCTTCCATTCCAAACAACGAATGGGTAAATGTAAAAACCATCTATGATAACTTTTTAAACGCTTATCCTGAATTAAGAAAGTGGTATAAACAAAATAGTTTAACTATTGGTTTAAAATCGTATGCTAAACACTACGGAGTTAAATATCATACAACAACTGCTGGAGGTATAACAAAGATTATGTTTGAAGCTACTAAAAGCTATAATAATGAAGAGCAAAAGGATATTTGGGATTCACCACAATTACAAGGATTATGACAATAGATAGTATTATAGCAATTAAGAAGATAGACTCTATAATAGCTAAGTATAGAAATTCAATCGAATGGATAGGGGACAAGCATCCAAATAGAATAGATTTAATCAATAGTTTAGAAGATTCGATAGTTCGATTAAATATAGTTAGAAAGGATGTAATAGTTTTGGACACTAAAATAGAAGCAATAGAATGGATGCGAAGTTGAGCAATATTATATTAGATGCAGAAATTGAAAAGCTAAGAAATTCAATGTACGAGATAATAGATAAGTTTCCTGAACGATTGGAATCAATAGGTAAACTAAACTATGTACTAAAAGATTTAGAACACATTAAAAGACACGTTAAATTATTAATTAAGAAGTATGAAAAAAGAATTACGTTCGTACCAACTAGATTTATCCAAGAAAGCGGTTGAGATACTACGAGATAAGAAGATAGTGTACTTAGCGATGGAAGTAAGATTAGGCAAAACTTTGACTGCTTTAAATGTATGTGAGTTATATGGTGCTAAGTCAGTTCTATTCGTTACTAAAAAGAAAGCTATGTCATCTATAGAGTCGGATTATGCAAGTATGCCGTTTTCTTTTGATTTAGCAGTTATAAATACAGAATCAATACATAAGGTAGTTGGACAATTTGATGTTATTATAAGCGACGAGAATCACAAATACGGAAGTTTCCCAAAGCCAAGTAAAGGTGCAAAAGAATTTAAACAACGATACTCACATTTACCTTTAATATTCTTAAGTGGAACACCGCATCCTGAGTCGTATTCTCAAATATACCATCAATTCTGGATTAGTAAGCACACTCCATTCCATCAATACCCATCTTTTTACAAGTGGGCATCTACTTTTGTAAACGTAACTACAAAGCATTTAGGATACGGAATGATTAAAGACTATAAAGATGCAAAGAAAGAACTAATAGAAGCAGTAATTAAACCTTATATGATAACATACACACAAAAAGAAGCTGGTTTCAGTTCAACAATCAACGAGAAGATAATATACGTTGACATGAAAGAATCAACATACGCACTAATTAAACGATTAGAGAAAGATTTAATCGTACAAGGTAAGCATGAAGTAATACTAGGCGATACTTCGGTTAAATTAATGAGTAAATTACATCAATTGTATTCGGGCACTATTAAGTTTGAGTCAGGGAATACTGCTGTACTAGATTATTCTAAAGCAATACGTATCTATACAATGTTTAAGACTAGACAAATTGCAATATTCTACAAGTTTAAAGCTGAATTAGACGCATTGGAGTTTATATTTGGTGATACACTAACAACAGACCTGGATGAGTTCAACACAACAACCAAATCGATTGCGTATCAAATCGTATCAGGTCGCGAGGGTGTTAATTTAAGCCGTGCATCTTCATTGGTGTATTACAATATAGATTTTAGTGCAGTGTCTTATTGGCAAAGTCGTGACAGGTTAACAACTATGGATAGATTAGAGAACAATGTATATTGGTTCTTTGCTAAGAATGGTATAGAAGATAAGATATATAAAGCTGTAATGAGTAAAAAGAACTACACACTAAACGTATTTAAAAATGACTTCAGAAAGTAAGATACAAGCAAGCTGCATAAACCACGCTAAAAAACAAGGGTGGTTTGTGCTTAAAGTTATACGATGTAATGTTAATGGATTCCCTGACGCAACGTTTTTTAAGGATGGTAAAACATTTTTTGTTGAATTTAAAACAGCTATTGGTAAGCAATCAAAACTACAAGAATACGTTGAAAGTGAATTAATTAAGCAAGGTTTTAAATACTATCTTATCCGAGACTTAAAAGAATTTCAAAAAATAATTATAGAAATGTGATTATATTATAATAAAATAGTTATATTTGCATATATAAACAATTTAATATTTGAATTATGAGCGTATCACCTTATTTAAAAGAAAAGTTTGAAACTAATTTCGCGACAGGAGAAAGCAAATTAGTGAAAGACAAATTAAAACTAGAAAGCCTAGAAAGATTAATTAACGATTTCGATAGAATCATCAACGGAATGAATGTCGATAGCGATTTCGTTAAAGGACAACAATTAGTAATATCACTTTTAAAAGCACATATACAATGACAACTGAAGAGAAAGCAAAAAAGTACGATGAGTTAATGCTAACCATCCAAGAAATGGAACTCATGTACACAAAGGCATTGGAGAAATATCCAAGCCTTACACAGATAATCCAAGAGAAGTTAAACGTTTTAAAATTAATTAGATTATGAAGATAGTCGCAGATTTAAGTGAGAAACACGAAATTAACCTAAAGCAAATAAAAAGGCTAGGTTACATTTTAGGGGAGGAGGTAAACACCAAGCCACAACAAGTCACCCTAGCAATGGACATCTTACAGTACTTAATGTGGGAATTTAGTGAACCAGATTTAATAGAAATAATACTTAAAAACAAAGATAATGAAAGAGCATAATATAGACGCGATGAAATATCGTAAACATTCGCACCTTGCTGGTGTAGATGTGGCAATAATTACAGCAGAGAAAGGGAAGTGCGTACTTACAATCAAAGATGCATACTACTCTAAGGGTGTAGATGTATCAGGGAATAGAACGGATGGTTACTTTCTGGAGTTTGAAGAAGATGTTATGGACATGGTTTGTAATAGTTCTAATCGTAAAATGATAGCTAACAACTTGGTACTAGAGAAAGGATTATCACTTTTGGATTCACGGAACATAGGTAACTGGATTGGCACTAAAGTAGAGTTACAATTTGATGAGACAATTAGAATGATGGGTAAAGTAGTTGGAGGTATTCGAGTAAAAGGATTCAAGTTACTTCCTAACTTAGAACCTAACACACCAAACTTTGATGCAGTTAAGAAAGCATTACAAGGTGGTAACTATACAATAGAACAAGTAAAAACGAAGTATAACGTATCTGAAGCGGTACAAAAATTATTAGAAAAATGAGAACGATACTACAACCACCTAATAGAAGAACTTTAAATTTTTTAAATGAAGTTTATAGCTTAACAAATGAAAAAGAAACTTATGTAAGTTTAAATTCATTATGTAAAAAGCATCATCTAACCCCTTATAATTGCGCTACTATTGTAAAATGTAAATTAGTATCAATGACTGCAACAGGAAGTAATAAGAACTCATTAAAATATTATAAATGGGATTCAATAAAACCTAATATTAAAATGGCAGATAAATTATTAGAATTTAAT
>Ga0247722_10000669_pt1 | contig 20279 bp, 21 predicted proteins | sample MSEWelMarce3H_FC_FD_189094 | JGI IMG/M metagenome (GOLD analysis project Ga0247722, IMG submission 189094) | Subsurface sediment microbial communities from gas well in West Virginia, United States - MSEEL Well Study Marcellus 3H_FC | ecosystem: Environmental > Terrestrial > Deep subsurface >... | reverse complement strand
GGAAATACTTTAACCCCTAAACTAGCAACATGAACAATTTAGAAGCGAAGCCCTCAAAATTACCCTCAAATCAATTCGATCACTTCTATAAGGGTGGTTATCGAATCGGTAAGTTGCGAAATGGACCAGGTGGTCCGATGCGACCAGAGGAGTGGATTGGTTCGACAACTACAAGATTTGGCGAGTTAGTAAATGGACTTTCAAAGTTAGCTGATGGACGCTTATTAAAAGATGCGGTTAACGCTGATCCAAGTGGATGGCTAGGTGAAAAACATGTTCAAAGATTTGGAGTCTCCACCGAAGTTTTAGTTAAGTTATTAGATCCAGATCAACGCCTGCCAGTTCATTACCATCCAGATCAAAAATTTGCTAAAGACAAATTACATTTAAATCATGGTAAGACAGAAGCCTGGATTATTTTAGAGGCACCAGCAGGTGCACGGGTTGGCCTTGGGTTTAAAAAGCAAATGGATAAATCTGAGATTGCCCAGTTGGTAAAGGCGCACAACTCACAAGCATTATTAGATTCATTGGTGTTTAAAGAGGTAAAACCGGGGGATGCAGTATTTGTGCCAGCGGGAGTTGCTCATGCAATTGAGGCAGGAATTTTTGTTTTAGAACTTCAAGAGCCTACTGATCTATCAATCTTGCTTGAATGGGATGGTTTTGCAGTTGATGGAGATAAGGATGGACATTTAAACCTAGGTTATGAAAGTGCGTTAGATGCGCTGCGATTATCACCATTAACCAAGGAAGAGAATGAGCAGATTTTTACCGGCTTTGACAGCTCTTCGGTGAAATCACATTCAATATTTAAGTCAGTTGCCAACCCATTCTTTCGAGCTGATTACCTAACAGGAGATGATAAAAAAGTTGAGGCAGGATTTGGAATCTTCTTATGTCTTTCTGGTGAAGGTGAATTAAATTTTGAAAACTCTGGAAAGCTTGCAGTTAAATCTGGAGATGCTGTAGTTATTCCATTTGCTGCTGGAACTTTCACAGTTAACAACTGTGTTGGAATTTTATCGAGGCCTCCAGCTGCTTAACATTTATGGAGGTCGGAACGGGATTTGAACCCGTGTAGCGGGATTTGCAGTCCCGAGCCTCGCCTCTCGGCCATCCGACCTAGCTTTGCTTTCGCAGATGAAACTTTGTAACTCTTTGAGAGCGGACGACCGGGTTCGAACCGGCGACCTGAACCTTGGCAAGGTTCCGCGCTACCAACTGCGCTACGTCCGCGAAGTGCGAGGTGAAATCTATCGCATCTAGGACTTGCCTGCACAATTGCATATTTGCTACCAGTCGGCGGTGCTAGCGGTAGCGTTCAAACATGGATAACGCAGGTGCACTCTTTTGGATGGGTAACCGCCTTGCCAGTAATTGTGTTGAAATCTCAAATGATCCAAGCTCTCTTTCTAAGCCTGGTTTTTGGGCGGTAGTAAATACCTTTGAAGGTGAATGGATATGCGCAAGATTTGCAACAGTTGTTAATGCACCACTTCCTGCGATGCCTTGGCAGGGGATTACTACACCTTGGCAATCTTCACAATCTAAAAGTACTTATGAAGATAATGTCAGATTGATTAAGGAAAAAATAGCAGATGGAGATATTTATCAAGTAAATCTCTGCCGAATTTTAAGTACAGATTGCGATCAATCTCTGCAAGGCCTGGCCGTTAATTTACAATCAAAAAATCCAGCTCCATTTGCTAGTTATCTTAAACTTGACGGATTAGAGATTGCATCGGCTTCACCTGAATTATTTTTAGAGAAAAAGGGTGCCCAGATTAAATCAACTCCCATTAAGGGAACTGCAAAAACTGATTCATTTGGTGAAAAAGATAGGGCTGAGAATGTAATGATTGTGGATTTGATGCGTAATGATTTTGGAGTCATTTGTGAGCCAGGAAGTGTGGATGTACCAAGATTACTTAAAACTGAATCTCATCCAGGTTTGTATCATTTAGTATCTGATGTTGTAGGGCAATTACGCGATGATGTTAATTGGCCAGAGATTGGTAAAGCCTTGCTACCAGCAGGCTCAATTAGTGGGGCGCCAAAATCCTCTGCAATTAAAAGCATAAAACAAATTGAATCGGTGGAGCGCGGCCCATATTGTGGTGTTATTGGTTGGATTGAAAATGATCAAGCTCTACTTTCAGTTGGAATCAGGATTTTTTGGTCACAATGTGATGGAAAGATTAGCTTTGGAACAGGTGCTGGTATTACCTATCAAAGTGATCCCAGCAGTGAATGGGAGGAGACGGCCCTTAAGGCAAGTCGCTTAATAGCAATTGCTTCTGGAGAATTAATATGAAATTACTAATCAATGGACAAATGCAGAGTGAAGAAGCCGCCCTGCCATATTCACTTAGTTTGCTCAGAGGTGATGGTCTATTTGAAACAATTCTAACTATTGATGAAAAAGCGGTTGCTTGGGAGCGACATTATGAACGCTTAAGTAACAGCGCCGAAAGATTACTAATAACCCTGCCGGCAAAAATAGATATTGAACTTGGTATCAGCAAAGTTTTAAAGGGCTGCGTTGGGCAATCAAGATTGCGTCTTAGTGTGCTATCAGATGGTCAATGGTTTGTAACTGTTGAACCAGAAATTTTCTCAGATAAGCCAATTGCATTAATGCGTGCTACTGGTATTAAAAGTTCAAAAGGCTCTTTAAGTGGTGTTAAGTCAATTTCTTACGGTGAATCACTTATGGAGGTTAGAAAAGCTAAGCAGTTGGGCTTTGATGATGGAATTTTTCTAAATGAAAACGGGCATGTAGTTGAAACCGCTTTTTCTAACTTGTTAATTCTCACCTCAGATGGCTGGCTAACTCCAAGTGCTAGCACTGGATGCCTTCCAGGAATTACGCGGGAGCTTTTATTGAAATGGTTTGATGTTCAAGAGGCTCTATTTACTTTTGAGCAACTTCTTGAGGCTAGAGCTGTCTATCTGACTTCATCAATTCGCTTAATCCAGCCAGTAAGCAAGGTAGGAGATCAGTTATTTGATGAGAGTTCGGTTGGAATTCAATTAATTGCTCAATTTAGTAAGCGATTGTTTAGTAACATTAATCCATGAGCCCAATAATTAAAAGAATTTTAGTTGGGATAGTCGGCGGACTTGTCACAATTATTGGCGTGGTTGCATTAATTGCACCTGGGCCTGGATGGTTAATTATTTTTGCTGGACTTGGAATTTTAGGTACTGAGTTTGCATGGGCAGCAAGAGCTCTTAAAACCGCAAAAGGTGTTGCAAGTAGAGCTATTGATTCCACAAAGATTGCTAAACGCCAGAAGTTACTAGTTTTCGCAGTAATTGCATTCACCGCATTGGCTTTATTAGTAATTTGGTATGAATACCTACGGTAATAACTCACCTTTACACTCCACTTTGCTAACCTAGAGGTATGTCTTCTCAGATCAAGATTTCCTTAGATGGTAAATCAGTCCAGATCGCCTCTGATCAACGGCCAACACATTTATTTGAAGACAATAGCGAAGTAGTTGTTTGCCGAATTAATGGTGAACTAGCAGACCTTTGGAGTGAGTTATCAGATGGCGACGTTGTTGAGTCAGTCCTAATTACCTCTGAAGATGGATTAAATGTTTTACGGCATTCAACAGCACACGTTTTAGCTCAAGCAGTACAAGAAGTGTTCCCTGAAACAAAGCTAGGTATTGGTCCACCAATACGAGATGGTTTCTATTATGACTTTGACCCAAAAAATCCATTTACGCCATCTGATTTAGAAAAATTAGAAACTGCGATGCGCAAGATTATTAAGTCCTCTCAACGCTTTAAAAGAAGAGTCGTCACCGAAAAAGAGGCGCTAGCAGAATTAAAGAATGAACCATATAAGTGTGAATTAGTTGGTTTGAAATCAGGTAGCGATGATGATGGATCAAATGTTGAAGTTGGTGGCGCACAGTTAACAATTTATGACAATCTAGGTCGGGATGGAAAAGCTGTGTGGAGTGATCTATGCCGTGGTCCGCACCTACCTTCTACAAAACATATCCCAGCTTTTAAGTTGATGAGAGCGGCCGGTGCTTATTGGCGAGGATCTGAGAAAAATCCAATGCTTCAAAGAATTTATGGAACTGCTTGGCCAACTCAACAAGGACAAGATGATTATCTAAATTTGTTAGTGGAAGCAGAAAAGCGTGATCACCGTAAGTTGGGCGCTGAATTAGATCTTTTCTCATTTCCTGAAGAGATCGGTTCAGGACTTGCTGTCTTTCATCCAAAGGGTGGAATTATTCGAAAGGTAATGGAGGACTACTCAAGAAAGCGCCATGAGGAAGAGGATTACCAATTTGTTTACTCACCTCATTTAACTAAGGCATCCTTATTTGAAACATCAGGACATTTGCAGTGGTATGCCGATGGCATGTATCCACCGATGGTAATGGATGAAGAATTTCACGCAGATGGCACAATTAAAAAAGCTGGACAAATGTATTACATGAAGCCAATGAATTGCCCGTTTCACAACTTGATTTATAAATCAACACCAAAGTCATATCGAGATCTACCGCTTAGATTGTTTGAATTCGGCACGGTATATCGTTATGAAAAATCAGGTGTAGTTCATGGCATAACTAGGGCGCGTGGTTTCACTCAAGATGATGCCCATATCTATTGCACGAAAGAGCAAATGGCTGATGAACTAGATTCACTGTTAACTTTTGTACTTAACTTATTGAGAGATTATGGATTAACTGACTTCTATCTAGAACTATCGACTAGAAATCCAGAAAAATCAGTTGGTGAAGATAAAGACTGGCATGATGCCACTGAAGCCTTACGACTTGCTGCTGAGAAACAAAAATTAGAGTTGGTTTTAGATCCTGGTGGAGCAGCTTTTTATGGACCAAAGGTTTCAGTACAGGCAAGAGATGCAATTGGGCGAACATGGCAGATGTCAACGATTCAAGTTGATTTCCAGCTGCCGCAAAGATTTGATTTAGGTTATGCAGCCTCTGATGGATCTACTAAAGCCCCAGTAATGATTCATCGAGCTTTATTCGGTTCTATCGAAAGATTTTTTGGTGTGCTAACAGAACACTATGCAGGTGCTTTCCCTACCTGGCTTGCCCCAGTTCAAGTGCGCGGCATTCCAGTTGCTGAGTCATTTATTCCGTATTTAAGTGATGTTGTTAAAGAGTTTAAAAAAGCGGGTATTCGAGCTGATATTGATAGTTCAGATGATCGTATGCAGAAGAAAGTCAGAAATGCCCAACTTGAAAAGATTCCATTCATGATGATTGCCGGAGATGAAGATATGGCGGCAAAAGCGGTTTCATTTAGATATAGAAATGGTGAGCAAAAAAATCAAATTCCAATCAAGGATGCGATTGCTGAAGTTATAGCTGCTATTAAAGATCGTAAACAAACTTAATGTCAGATCAAACAAACGTTGGTGGAGTGGGAATGCCAGATAGCTGGCAAAGGCTTTGGGCTCCCCATCGCATGTCTTACCTTGAGGGTGAAAACCGCCCGCTGGCCGGAAATGAAATCACTTGTCCATTTTGCAGAATCACAACTTTGCCTGACGAAGAGGCATTAATTGTTGCAAGGGGCAAAGAAGCATATGTTGTGATGAATCTTTATCCTTATAACGCAGGACATTTATTGGTTTGTACCTATCGCCACGTAGCTGAATTGCCTGAGTTAACAGAATCAGAGCGAAATGAGGTGCAGGCGTTAACTGCGCAAGGTATGAAGGTTCTTCGTAAAGTTAGCAACGCAGTTGGCTTTAACATTGGAATTAATCAAGGTGATGTATCTGGCGCCGGTATTGCTGAACACTTTCACCAACACATAGTTCCAAGATGGCGCGGGGATGCAAACTTTATGCCGATTATTGGTAAAACCAAGGTGATACCTAAGTTATTGCAAGAAAGTAGAGATCAGTTATCAGCGGGTTGGAATAAGATCTAGAAAATGCTTAATCTCAGCAATACCTAGTTTATTTTTTAAAATCAAAGGTATCGCCGGAATAATTAAACCCTGAACAAATTGGTCCCAGCCACCTTCGTCTAGAGCACTATTTAACTCTTCTTTAAATTCTAAAACTAACTCACGATGTTCAGCATCACTAGTAATTTTATTTACCTTTGAGTTTGAATAATCTGTAATCATCTGGTCTTCAAGATTAATCAGCGCAGTAGGTTCACCGGTGTCAGCATGCAGTACTAAATATGGGGTTAGAACTGGTTCTAACATTTTTCCGACAATAGCGCTCATATCCTCAAAATCGACATCGCCATCTTCAAAATCAATGACTGCAACAATTGTTGGTATGTATAACTCTCTAAAGGTCGCCCAATTTTTTACTACATTTGAATCAATTCCAGTTTTAGCACTAGCGATCACTACAACCACATCTGAGGTGATTAAATAGGGATCATCGATTTGGGCTGCAGGTAGTCCTAAGGCAGCAGAAATTGACTCATTATCTGCAGATATCCCAAGGATAAACCGTGCGTTAATTAGGTCGTCCATCATTGGTAAGCCTACGATGGGAATTATGTTGCAGCGTTCATTACGTGTTCCTGTCGCCAAAATTATTTCCCCGATTGTTAAAACCTTGGTCAAGTTAGGCGTTAGCGCCAACATGATTTCTGCAGTGGGCGGGATCGGCTCTATTGCTAGTGCGCTTTATTTTTTCCCAAAGGGCGAGTTCTTCACCGGAGTACTTTTTGTTTGTATTTTTGTTTTATTTGATTTATTTGATGGCGCAGTTGCTCGTCAGTCAACTAAAGGAATTAGTAAATGGGGAGCACTTCTTGACTCAACTTTAGATAGATTTAGTGATGCAGCAATATTACTTGGCGGGATGATTTACTTTATTGATAAATCAGATTCATTAGTACCAGTATTTTTAATTGCAGCTTTTGCTTCATTTATGGTCTCATACATAAGGGCAAGGGCGGAATCACTAGGGATTGAATGCAGCGGTGGAATAGCCGAGCGAAGTGAGCGACTAATTATCACCCTCACTGCATACGGTTTAACTGGCTTATCAGTTGATTATGCAATGAGTATTGGTATTTGGAGCGTGGCAATTCTATCTATCATCACAATACTGCAACGGCTTATGATTGTTTATAAAGCGGTGAAGTAATGTATTTGTTGTACTTATCTGTATGGAAAATAATCGGATTACTTCCCGAAAAAATTGCTTATCAAGTTGCTAATTTTGTATCAGATATCGCCTACCGTCGGGATGGCCGAAAAGTTAAAAGACTGCGCAGTAATTATAAAAGAGTATTGCCAGAGCTAAGTGAAGCTGAATTAGCAAAACTTACTAAGGCGGGAATGAGGTCATACTTAAGGTATTGGTTTGATACTTTTCGCCTGAATAAATGGAGCAAAGAAAGAATAATAAATACAACTGAGGTAATAAGAGAGAATCTACTTCGGGATCCGGTTATGGCAAAACAAGGTTGCATTATTGCTCTGCCTCACGCGGGAAATTGGGATCATGCAGCTGCCTATTTTTGTTCAACCGGAATTAATCTAACTGCGGTTGTTGAAAAATTAGAGCCAGAAGCAATATTTAAAAAGTTTCTAGATTATCGCCAAAGTATCGGAATAGAACCAATTAGTCACAAGGAAAAAACAATTCCACTTCTTACTCAACGTCTAAATGAAGGTAAATTAGTAGCTCTAGTTGCTGACCGAGACATGTCTAGAAATGGAATCGAAGTAGATTTTCTTGGAGCAGTAGCAAAAATGCCATCTGGACCTGCGATTTTAGCAATTACAACTGGGGCCCCTTTAGTCACTGCCTACATCCGTTACACGACTAAGGGGATAAAGATAATATTTGATAAGACTATTGCAGTTCCTGATTCAGGAAATGAATCTGAGAAAATAAAGAAAGTTACCCAGTCAATGGCTGATAACTTTGCAATGCACATAAAGGAATCACCTGTAGACTGGCATATGTTGCAGCGGATTTGGATAGATGAAGAAAAGTAGAATTGGCATGGTTTGCCCATATGGCTGGGATACGCCAGGTGGGGTACAAACTCATATGCGTGAGTTGGCTGAACATTTAATTTCAGAAGGCCATTACGTTTCAGTACTTGCGCCAGTAAGTGAAGAATCAATTGATTTAGAAGATTATGTTGTAAATGCCGGTAAGCCCATTTCGATTCCAGTTAATGGTTCAGTAGCAAGGGTGTTATTTGGACCAATTGCTAGTTCAAGAGCTAAACAATGGATTGCATCTGGTGATTTTGATTTACTACATTTACATGAGCCAGCTATTCCATCATTGTCATTGCTAGCCTGCTCAGCAGCAGAAGGTCCACTCGTTGGCACATTTCATGTCTCTACACCAAAGAAGAAAGCAATTTATGCAATCGGTCCGATACTAGAACCGATTGTTGAAAAACTTACTGCTCGTATAGCAGTTAGTGAATTAGCACGATCTACATTAAAAGATCATTTTGATACAGATGCGGTTGTAATTCCAAATGGAATTGATGGACATAAGTATTCAAATGCTAAAAAGTCTGCTGAATACAGTGGGGAAAATACAATTGGTTTTATTGGAAGGTTCGAGGAGCCTCGCAAAGGCCTGCAAGTTCTTCTCGATTCACTTCCAATAGTTGCAAGATTTATTCCTGATGTTAAGTACTTAATTGCTGGACCAGGTGATAGCAAAGAGTTTTTGAAAGAGATTGATCCTCAATTGAGGAATAGAGTGAAGTTTTTAGGTTTCCTCACAGATGAGATGAAAGAGAGTTTCCTTAAATCGGTAAAAATCTACGTTGCCCCAAATACAGGCGGTGAATCTTTCGGAATCATATTAACTGAGGCACTTTCGGCGGGAACTGCCGTTGTGGCTAGTGATATTCCAGCCTTTAGAACTGTTTTAGAAAATGGTGAAGCGGGCACTTTATTTACTAACGAGAATAGTGAGGAGCTTGCCAAAGTATTGGTCGCACTTCTTAGAGATGATGAAAGACGTAAGAAATTATCTGAAAACGGAAAATTAAGCGCCCAAAAATATGACTGGCAAGTTGTAGCTGAACAAATTGAAAATGTATATGAAATGGCAACTGCCGGTGGGCAAAGGGTGAGCTTGTCGTCAGAGGCTAGGTTTTGGAGCAGAAGATGAATTTAGAAACTTTAGCTCTAGTACTAGTTATAGTTTTAATTGGTTGGTACTTAACTTTTTCAGCGTCAAGATTAGATCGCTTGCACCATCGCGTTGAAACATCATGGGCAACTCTTGATTCATTACTACAACAAAGAGCGGCGCTTGCTCACCAAATTGTGCTTGTATCAAATCTTGATCCGGCAACTGCATATTTGATTTCAAGTTCGGCAGCTGCGGCAAGAAATGCGAATATTGTTGAACGCTCCGCTGCTGAGAGTGTGCTTTCACAAGCATTAAAATTGGTGCAAAATGCCGCGCTAGATAATTCTCTTCAATTACCATCTGAATTATTAGTGGAGCTATCTGATATTTCAAGCAAGGTGAAGTTAGCAATTAATATTCATTTAGAGTCGGTAAACGCGACTAGAAATGTAAGATCAAAACCTTTAATTCGCTTATTCCGGTTAGCGGGTAAAGCACCTATTCCAGTTCGATATGCATTTGAGGACGACGTGTTATGAGATTTGTTAGACGTACTCTTCTATTAATCTCCTTAATGGTTATACTCCTTTCAATTACAGGGGTAAATCAATTATCCGAAATAGCGAATTTCCAATTCAAAGCGGAGGTAGAAAAGAATTTCTTTAACGGATTGCCTGGAGGTAATAATCAAATATTGGTCGTAAAAATAGATGATTCAAATCCAGCTCACCCACAAATTGGTGTGGAGGATGCCGATTTAGTTTATGTTGAACAAGTTGAAGGTGGTATCACCAGGCTTGCTGCTATATACACATCAAAGCTTCCGCCATTAATTGGGCCAGTGCGATCTGCTCGCATTTCAGATTTAGAGATACTTTCCCAATTTGGAAGAGTTGGGTTTGCATATAGCGGGGCACAATCAAAGATGCGACCGGTGATTGCAGCAGCAAATTTAGAAAATCTCTCGGCGGAACGAAATCCACCATCAATTTATGGAAAAGATCCAAATCGTCCTGGGCCAGTAAATATGATTTTAAAACCTGATTTATTACTAGATAGAGCAAACTCTAATCCAAAGATCAGAATTGATACTGCTACAACTTCTCCATTTATTTTTGGTGAACAGCCTGCAGCACTAACTATGACCTCATCTGTAAAAGTTAAATGGCCTAGTGCTCGATATGAATTGCGTTGGGATTTAGAAAGTAGTAAATGGTTAATTTATTTTAATGACAAACCAAAATTAGCAGCATCAGGTCTTCATCTCTACGCTGATACAGCAATTATTCAACTAGTTTCAATTCAACCCTCTATTTATGGAGATAAATTTGGGGAGATAACACCACTTAGTAAAACAACTGGTAGTGGAAAAGCAATTTTACTTAGAGATGGTTTTGCCTACCCAATTGATTGGAAACGAAATCTTGAAAGTGATGTAACTAGCTGGCGCGATGCTGATGGTAAAGATGTGAAATTTAAGCCGGGTAAAACATGGATTCTTTTAACCGATAAACAGCCAGTTTTAACCCCATAGGCGCTTGCCCGTGTGATTAAGGCTTCATTTAATTGATTTTGGGGCATTAAAACTCTTAGTACAATAAGCCTCTAGAAATTTACAGGGAGAGAGAATGTCAAAGGAAACAGGAACAGCACGAGTAAAACGCGGCATGGCAGAAATGCTCAAGGGCGGCGTGATTATGGATGTTGTAAATGTTGAGCAAGCAAAGATTGCCGAAGATTCAGGTGCAGTTGCGGTAATGGCGCTTGAGCGCGTACCAGCTGATATCCGCGCACAAGGTGGCGTAGCGCGAATGTCAGATCCTGACATGATCAGCGCAATCCAAGCAGCTGTCTCCATTCCCGTGATGGCTAAAGCAAGAATTGGCCATTTTGTTGAGGCCCAGATTTTACAAACACTTGGCGTTGATTACATTGATGAATCTGAAGTTTTAACTCCAGCAGATTATGCAAATCATATTGATAAGTGGAATTTCACTATTCCATTTGTTTGCGGTGCTACAAATTTAGGTGAAGCACTTCGCCGAATTAATGAAGGTGCTGCAATGATTAGATCTAAGGGTGAAGCAGGTACTGGCGATGTATCAAATGCAACGACACATATGAGAACCATTTCAGCTGAAATTCGCCGCCTAACTTCAATGCGCGAAGATGAGTTATTTGTAGCAGCTAAAGAATTACAAGCTCCTTATGAATTAGTTAAAGAGGTTGCAAGCACTGGAAAACTTCCGGTTGTGCTATTTACCGCAGGTGGCATTGCCACTCCTGCTGATGCCGCAATGATGATGCAATTAGGAGCAGATGGAGTATTTGTTGGCTCTGGTATCTTCAAATCTGGAGATCCAGCAAAGCGTGCTGCAGCGTGTGTTAAAGCTGTTACATACTTTACTGATGCAAAGGTAGTTGCAGATGCTTCACGTGGATTAGGTGAGGCAATGGTTGGTATAAATGTTGCTGATATTCCAGTGCCACACCGTCTTGCGGAGCGGGGCTGGTAGTTGTGAAAATTGGAGTACTTGCACTCCAAGGTGATGTTCGTGAACACATCCAATCATTAAGTGATTGTGGAGTTAGGGCACTTGCGGTAAAAACTAAGAGTGAAATCGAAGGTATTTCCGCACTAGTTATTCCAGGTGGAGAATCAACTACTATTGCAAAACTTGCTAGATCATTTGATTTATTTGATCTAATCAAGGATCGTATAAAAGGCGGTATGCCAACTTATGGATCCTGTGCCGGAATGATCCTGCTATCTGATGTGATTGAAGATGCAATTATTGGCCAAGAAAGTTTTGGCGGAATTGATATGGTTGTTAAGCGCAACGCTTTCGGTAGACAAGTTGATTCGTTTGAAACTGATTTAAAGTTTAAAGGTATTACTGATCCGCCAGTTCGAGCAGTGTTTATTAGGGCTCCTTGGGTTGTATCAGTTGGAGAAAATGTGGAAGTTTTAGCGCAGATTTCAGATGCAACAGGGGAGCGCCATGCAGTTGCAGTTAGGCAGGGTCATTTACTTGCGACCTCATTTCATCCAGAGCTAACTGGTGATAATAGAGTGCATAAATTTTTTGTGGAAAACATCTGTCGCCAAACGGTAAATTCCTAAGGTTTATTGGAGAAAAAATGAGTGGTCATTCCAAGTGGGCAACAACTAAACATAAGAAAGCAATTATTGATTCAAGACGTGCTAAAAATTTTGCTAAATTAATTAAAGCAATTGAGGTCTCAGCAAGATCTGGTGGCGCTGATGTTTCAGGTAATCCGACTTTATTTGATGCGATAGCTAAAGCTAAGAAAAATTCTGTACCAGCAGACAATATTGATCGCGCGGTAAAACGTGGCGCAGGACTTGAAACCGGCGGCAAAGAGTGGGAAACAATTATGTATGAGGGTTATGCAGCGGGTGGAGTTGCATTACTTATAGAGTGTTTATCTGATAATCGAAATAGGGCTGCATCTGATGTTCGTGTTGCAGTGACTCGAAACGGTGGCAATATGGCAGATCCTGGCTCTGTTTCATATTTATTTAATAGAAAAGGTGTAGTAATTGTTTCAAAGCAAGGCGGCAAGGTAACTGAGGATCAATTACTTGAAGTAGTGCTAGATGCGGGCGCTGAAGAGGTCAATGATCTTGGTGAATCATTTGAAATTGTTGCCGAACCAGCAGATTTAGTTGCAGTACGTACATCTCTACAAACTGCAGGTATTGACTACGACTCAGCTGAAACATCATTTTTACCCACTATGTCCATACCTGTGGATGCGGATTCTGCAAAAAAGGTTTTTGATTTAATTGAGGCAATTGAAGAGCTAGATGATGTACAAAACGTCTATGGCAACTTTGATGTTTCAGATGAAGTGATGGCGAGCCTTAGTTAGTATTTATTTAACGCTGATTAGGCTTCACTAATGCGCGTGCTTGGTATCGATCCTGGTTTAACCCGATGTGGAATTGGAATTGTTGATTCAACCGGCCCGCAAAAACTTGAGATGGTTGGCGTTGGTGTAATTAAAACTGATCCAGATGCTCCACTTGAATTAAGGTTATTTGAACTAGAAAAAGAGATTCTGATTTGGATTAAAAAGTTTAAACCAGATGTGATTGCTGTTGAGCGAGTTTTCTCGCAACTAAACGTTAGAACTGCGATGGCAACAGGGCAGGCTGCTGGGGTGGCACTGCTACTTGCTGCAAAAGCTGGGATTCCAGTTGTAATGCACACACCTAGTGAGGTTAAAGCTGCTGTGACAGGTTCAGGTCGGGCTGATAAAAAACAGGTGGCAAATATGGTCAAGCGCTTACTTAAATTAAGAGAAATTCCAAAACCAGTCGATAGTACTGATGCCTTAGCCCTTGCTATCTGCCATCATTGGCGAGGAGTAGGCAATGCCCGTTTAGCAACAGCAAAGAAAAAGGCGATTAAGAAACAATGATTAGTTCTATATCAGGCAAAGTAACATCAAAGACGATTAGCTCAATTGTTGTTGAAGTTGGTGGAGTAGGTATTTTAGTGCAAGTTCCAGGCAGAGTAGCTGCTGGTTTATCTCTTGGTAATTTAGTTAATTTTCATACTTATCTAATTGTAAGAGAAGATTCTCTAACCCTGTATGGATTCACTGAGATTTCTGAACGAGATTTTTTCGAATTATTGTTAACAGTAACTGGTGTTGGGCCAAAGGTTGCTCAATCTATTTTGGCAAACTCTGATGCAACTGCAATTGCAACCGCGATTATTTCTTCTAACCATAAACTCTTAGAATCTGTACCAGGACTGGGCAAAAAAGGTGCACAACGATTAGTACTAGAGCTTAAAGATAAAGTAAGCAGTTTTGCCGCAGGGGTAAGTAAGAGTAATTTGTCTATTACAAATCAGGTTGAAAATGCGCTGCAAGGACTAGGTTATTCGGCAAAAGAAGCTTCTGCGATGATCACAGCAATTGCTGGTACTGAAAAAATTGATAAGTTAGATATGGCTGAAATATTGAAGTTAGCACTTAAGTCTGGAGTAAAGAAATAGTGAGTGATCGAATAATTGATCAGGGTTCAGATGATGCTGAGCGAGTTGCTGAATTAGCACTTCGTCCAAAGAATTTAACTGAATTTGTTGGACAAACTCGGGTAAGGGATCAGTTAAACCTTTTACTTTCTGCAGCGAAAGAGCGTAAATCTTCGGCAGATCATGTTCTATTTTCAGGTCCACCTGGTCTTGGAAAAACTACGCTTGCAATGATCGTAGCAACTGAGATGGATGCGCCAATTCGCATTACCTCAGGCCCAGCAATTCAACATGCTGGAGATTTAGCTTCAATACTTTCATCGTTAGTTGAAGGTGAAATTTTGTTTTTAGATGAAATCCATCGAATGTCTCGTCCAGCTGAAGAAATGCTTTATTTAGCGATGGAGGATTTTAGAGTTGATGTAATTGTTGGCAAAGGTGCAGGTGCTACATCAATTCCACTAGAACTACCTCATTTCACATTAGTTGGTGCAACAACTCGTGCTGGCTTACTGCCAAGCCCGCTTAGGGATCGATTTGGATTTACTGCCCAATTAGATTTCTATGATGCAGATGAATTAGCTCAGATAATTAAGCGAAGCGCAGAATTACTTGATATTAAGATTGAAAAACCCGCGATTGTTGAGATCTCTTCTAGGTCTCGGGGCACACCGCGGGTCGCAAATAGATTACTTCGACGAGTAAGAGATTATGCACAAGTTAACAAAGAGAAAGTTGTTGCCTTAGAACATGCTCAAGCTGCGCTGAAGATATATGAGGTTGATGAAATTGGTTTAGATCGCTTGGATAAGGCTGTTTTAACAGCACTAGTTAAAAACTTTAATGGTGGACCAGTGGGTGTTTCCACCTTAGCAATGGCAGTTGGTGAAGAAATTGAAACGATTGAATCATTAGCTGAACCATTTTTAGTTCGAATGGGTTTTCTAGCACGGACACCTCGCGGTCGGGTTGCAACCGCCTCGGCTTGGGCCCACCTAGGTATGAAAGCACCACTTTCTGCGCAGGTAGGAACTGATGTGACACTCTTTGATCAAGACCCTGATATCGCACAATAATTACTTATTTAACGCATAAATTTCAATAGGAATCTGTTGGATTTCTCAATAAACACACCTATCCCTAGAATTAACCCATATGTCCGCGAATAAAATTGCAAATACCCAATCCCGAGCGCTACGAACTATTTCAATCGTACTGCTAACGGTTCTAGCCTTTACTGGCGTTGCCTTTGTAATTGGCGCGACATCATTTAAATTAGGTTTAGATTTACAAGGTGGAACTAGCGTAACTTTGCAACCAAGAATTGAAGCTGGCCAAGCAGGCAAGGTAACTTCAGAATCTATTGATCAAGCTGTTGCAATTATTCGCCAGCGTGTTAACTCACTTGGTGTTGCAGAGTCGGAAGTCTCTGCTCAAGGAACCGGTGTTAATCGGCAAATTATTATTTCAGTACCTGGTGAGACTGGTAGAAGAATTGTTGATTTAGTTGGCCAGACTGCAGAATTAAGGTTTCGCCCAGTTTTAGCTGAAGGGGCTGCAAGTGCAACTACGGTAAGCCCTGATGCAGCAAATGCAACTTTGCCACCTGGTGTTACACCAGAATTAAATGCTCAATTCGCCGCACTTGATTGCACGAAGCCAGAAAATCGCCAGGGCGGAGGCGGTGATAATGAAGCAGTAGCAATTGTTAGCTGCGATCGAGGTGGAATTTCAAAATATATTTTGGCACCAGCTGAAGTGTTAGGTCGCCAAGTCACACAGGCGGCATCTGCACTTGACCCGCAAGGTACATCTGGCTGGTATGTAACTTTAGATTTTGATGGTGAAGGCACTAGCAAATTTGGTGCTATGACAACTCGTGTTACAACTCTTCCACCACCACAAAATCAAGCAGCAATTGTGTTAGATGGTTTGGTTTATTCAGCCCCCCGAATTAATGAGCCAATCAATACTGGAACTGCACAGATAACTGGAAATTTCTCACAAACAGACGCACAAGATTTATCAAATGTTTTAAAGTATGGAGCTTTGCCCCTCGCCTTTGATCGCGGTGAAGTTCAACAAATCTCACCTTCACTTGGTGCTGAACAACTTCGTGGTGGTCTAATTGCTGGAGGACTGGGTCTTCTATTAGTAATTATTTACTCGATACTTTATTACCGTGGGCTAGGAATAGTTTCAGTCGGTTCCTTACTTGTAGCAACAATTATTGCATTGCTCTCATTTTTACTATTGGGTGAGTGGATAGGATTTACTCTAACTTTAGCTGGAATTGCCGGCGCTATCGTTGCTATCGGTATTACAGCAGACTCATTTATTGTTTACTTTGAACGTATTAGAGATGAAGTCCGTGATGGAAAATCTCTTAAGTCAGCTGTTGAAACTGGCTGGACTAGAGCAAGACGAACCGTAATTGTTGCCGATGCTGTTTCTATGATCGCAGCCCTAATGCTCTATTTCTTTGCTGTAGGTGGCGTTAGAGGATTCGCATTTACACTTGGCCTAACTACGATAATCGATTTGATCGTTGTCTTCTTCTTCACAAAACCACTTGTAACAGTATTAGCGAAGTTTTCATTCTTTAACGAGGGGCATGCACTCTCTGGTTTCTCAAATAAATCATTGGGAATTGTACAAAAACAGGCGGTTGCAACCGGAGGTGTAAACAATGGCTAAATTATCAGGATTAGGTGGTCGTTTATATCGCGGTGAGACTTCTGTTGATTTTATTGGTAAGAGAAAAATTTGGTATGCATTCTCTGGAGTATTAATCCTTGCCTCTGCTGTAACACTATTTACTCAAGGCTTACACCTAGGAATTGAATTTAAAGGTGGCTCATCCTTTACAGTCACATCATCATCCGCGTCAGTATCATCGGCTGAATCTGCAGTGCGAGATGCTGGTGTTACAACCCAAGTTATTGTTCAAAAAATTGGTAATGACAAAGTTAGAGTTCAAACTGATGCTTTAACACCTTCCGAGCAGAGCGCAGTGGAAAGTAAGTTAGCTGCTAAATTCAGTGTAAGTATTGATTCAATTGATTCACAAATTATCGGACCGTCTTGGGGTGAAGAAATTACCCGTAAGGCACTTTATGGATTATTTGGTTTCCTCTTAGCGGTAATGCTCTACCTAGCAATGGCATTTGAATCAAAGATGGCAATTGCTGCAATTATTTCGGTGATACATGACGTATTTATCACTGTTGGAATTTATGCATTAGTTGGGTTTGAAGTTACACCCGCAACCGTCATTGGATTCCTTACAATTTTAGGTTACTCGTTATATGACACGGTAGTTGTCTTTGATAAAGTTCGAGAAAATACAAAAGGGATAGCTGCTAGTGGCAAGAGTACATATTCACAAGCTGCAAATTTGGCAGTTAATCAAACTTTAGTTCGATCATTTAATACATCTTTGATTGCATTACTACCAGTAGGTTCAATTCTATTTGTTGGTGCTGGACTACTTGGTGCGGGAACTCTTAAGGATCTTTCACTTGCATTATTCATTGGACTGGCCACAGGAACTTACTCTTCAATATTTATTGCCACACCAATTTTGGCGGCGCTGCGTGAGCGCGAACCAGCTATGCAGGCATTAGCAAAGCGAGTGGGAAATCGTGGGGATAAACCAATTACTAATTCTTCAGCAGCTGCGAGCCAATCAAATGGTGGTCCTCGCAATCAACCTCGACGCAATCGTCGCCGTTAATATTTGTAATTAATTAGGCAGCCATAGCGCTATGACAACACAAGAATTGTTAAAGCCGCTATCTGATGGATTGGCTCAATCTCATCCAGGATTTTCCAACATTGATTTAGAAAAAGCTTTTACTGCCGCTGAAAAAGCACATAGTGGTCAAGTGAGAAAATCTGGTGAGGCATATATAACCCACCCTGTTGCCGTTGCTCAGATATTGATTGATTTAGGTATGGATCTACCAACGATAATGGCAGCACTTCTTCACGATACTGTCGAGGATACAACCTATTCAATTGAGCAAATCAAAAACGAGTTTGGGGATGAGGTTACATCTTTAGTTGATGGCGTGACTAAATTAGACAAGTTAACTTACGGCCCAAATGCTGAAGCTGAAACTCTTCGCAAGATGGTTGTCGCAATGTCTAAAGATATAAGAGTTCTAGTTATTAAATTAGCTGATCGACTTCACAATGCAAGAACATGGGAGTTTATTGCTGCTGAAACCGCACAGCGTAAAGCTAGAGAAACAATAGATATTTACGCACCACTTGCACATCGACTAGGAATGAATGCAATTAAATGGGAGCTAGAAGATCTTTCATTTAAGGTTATAGAACCTAAGAAATTTGAAGAAATTGAGCGCTTAGTTGGAGAGCGATCACCAGCTCGTGATCAATTAACGCAAGAGGTTATCACTGCCATAGATCAGGACTTAAAACTAGAAGGCATAACAGCGCAGGTAAGTGGTAGGCAAAAGCATTTTTATAGTGTTTATCAAAAGATGGTTGTTCGTGGTCGTGAATTTAATGATATTTATGATCTGGTTGGAATTCGTATTTTAGTTGACTCCGTGCGAGATTGTTATGGTGTATTAGGTTCTATTCACGCAAGGTGGAGTCCAGTCCCAGGTAGGTTTAAAGATTACATTGCGATGCCAAAATTTAATCTTTATCAATCACTGCACACTACTGTGATTGGTCCAAATGGTAAGGCTGTTGAAATTCAAATTCGTACATTTGAAATGCATATTAGGGCTGAATTTGGTATTGCAGCTCACTGGAAATATAAATCAAAAAATACTGAACAAGGTAAGAGTCCTGAAGTGCTATGGCTTCGCCAGTTACATGAGTGGCAACAAGAAAGCGGTGATGTTGGTGATTTCCTTGAAACTTTAAGATATGACCTTAGAACTCCTGAGGTATTTGTCTTCACGCCTAAAGGAAGTGTAATTGCCCTGCCATCTGGTTCTACTCCGGTTGATTTTGCTTACGCAGTTCATACCGAAGTGGGTAATAAGACTGTAGGAGCTAAGGTGAATGGAAAATTAGTACCGCTTGAATCTCACTTAGTTAATGGCGATGTTGTAGATATCGTTACAAACAAGAATGTGAATGCCGCTCCAAGTCATGATTGGCTTAACTTCGTCACATCCTCTCGTGCACGTTCGAAGATTAAAGCCTGGTTTTCAAAAGAGCGAAAAGAAGAGGCAATTGAAGCGGGTCAAGAATCTATTGCCCGGCAGATGAGAAAAGCTGGATTACCTCTACAAAAAATTCTAGGTGGTCATGCACTTCTTGAATTAGCTCATGAGCTTCGGTATGAAGATATTGAAAGCCTGTATGAATCAGTAGGCAATGGTCACGTCTCAGCACATTCAGTAATTGAAAAACTAATGGTCTTACTTGGCACAACTGATACCCATCCAGAAAATGATCTAACTCCACTGATTAATCCAGTAAAGCGTGAACGAAAGAGTGTTACCGGAATTGATGTTGAAGGCGCCGGGGATGTATTAGTAAAGCTCGCAAGATGTTGTGCACCTGTGCCTGGTGATCAAATTACAGGATTTATCACCCGTGGTAGTGGGGTTTCAGTTCATCGCGCAGATTGTATAAATATTGTTGATTTGAAAATTCACCAAGGTGATCGAATGGTGGGTGTTAAATGGAATATGTCAGCGAAGAGTACGTTTTTAGTAAATATTCAGGTTCAAGCCCTAGATAGAGCACGATTACTGTCAGATGTAACCAAGGCATTATCTGATCAGCACGTAAATATTTTGAGTGCATCTGTTGTCACAAATAAAGATCAGACAGCTATTTGTAGATTCTCTTTTGAAATGGCAGATGCTTCACATCTAGATGCAGTATTAATTGCTGTTAGAGCAATTGAAGGTGTTTATGATGTAGATAGGGTATTTAATAATTAACTGGTGTATTCAGTTAAACCTTTTTGTGCCTGTGCTAACCATTCTCTACGTGCTGCTGCAGCCTCACGTGCCAACATAGCCTTTGCGCTTTGTCCAGCGGCCTCTGCTTTCGCTGCTTGTTTTTCATAATTCTCAATTGCCTCGGCCAACCCTTGAACAACCTTATTAGCTTGCGCTTTAGCAGTTGGATCACTCTTACGGGCAAAGTTTTGCTCTAATTCAGAT